>ENA-UOUE01000315-UOUE01000315.1-compost-metagenome-genome-assembly--contig:-NODE-315-length-40637-cov-8.100592_pt1 | contig 40637 bp, 24 predicted proteins | sample MGYA00238146_ERZ747223 | MGnify/ENA primary metagenome ERZ747223 (study PRJEB28781, sample SAMN06268865) | compost metagenome | isolation source: single cell | place: USA: California, Emeryville, Joint...
TCTCCTCAAATTCTTGTCGTTGACGATGACGTTTTTAATATCTCTGCATTGACAATGGTCCTTCAAAAGTTGGGATATTCCTGTGACACCGCCTTCAATGGCAAGCAAGCAATTCAAAAAGTACTGGAACGACAACCCAATGAAGAGCAAACGTGCCCTAACCCTCCAAGACAGTATAAGCTGATATTTATGGATTGCAACATGCCTATTATGGATGGTTTTGAAGCGACGAGGATTCTGAAGGGTAAGATGAGAAATGGGGAAATAGAAGAAATTCCAATCGTCGCTTGCACAGCGTTATTGAACGAGAAAGAAAAGCAACTTGTTAATGAACTTGGTATCGACGCCTACGTTCTCAAGCCACTGGAGAAAGATAAAATCGGGGTGCTTCTCAGAAAATATGTCTAGCTCAGAACTCACGATTGTGAATGTAGCAAGAATTTTGTATACAATTTAAAACTTAAAGCTTTATTTTATCTAAAAGCGCAAATTCCAGTCTCATTAAAACTTTTCTGTTATTTTTCTTTTCTTCTCCTCATTGTTCTTGTAAAACCATATTCTGGATTTCTCTTGAATCATTCTGAAAAGTCCAAACTTTTCACCTCAAATAGCAATCAATCATTCTCAACACTTTAAGGAAAATCCTATAATCATTGTCAAAGAGAAGTAAGTACATTAGAAAAATCAGAAATTTTACGAAAACTATGGATTTAGTTTTAAAGGTACTATGCAGCTCACTGACATAAAACTCATTACAATTCAGTGAGCGTCATTGCATTAAATAAGACAAAAAATTCTCAACATATTCTACAGGTGATTTTGCATTAGAGAAGGCGCGAATTCTTATTTAAAACGAGTATTTGGGGATCGAGGCCTCCGTTTGTCGTATCCAACATTTCACAGGTAGATACCTCTTGAGGATATCAGCAATTTTCTCTTTATTAATGGGTTTCATACAGAACGCATCAACTCCATACTCATTCGCGCGAATCTTGTCGTCTTCGGTGAGGAAGGCCGTACATGTGACTATCGAAATCGGATCTATCTCTTTATTTCTCATTTTCGTTTTCAAAATTCTCGTGGCTTCGAATCCGTCCATAATGGGCATATTGTAGTCCATGAAAATTACCTTGTATTGACTTGGCTTGTTCTCGCCTAGCCTGCTCTCAGAGTGTCTGTGAAGGACTTTTTGAATGGCTTGTTCGCCGTTATAGGCAGCGTCGCAGGTATATCCGCACTTGGAAAGGATCATTTGAAGGGCGCAGATATTGAAAATATCGTCGTCAACGATGAGAATCTGAGGAGGCTTTGGGAGATTCGATTCCTCGATGTTTGATAAATTCGATATACGAGGAGTCGTGAATTTTTCAAGTTCCATGAGGGCTTTTTTCTCTATTTGCAGGAGACTCAGCGTTTTCTTCGGAAGGAAACAATGCAGCGTTTCCATATTCTCATATTCGCTGTCGCTGTGGACTCGCTCTTTCATGTCAGAACAAAGATCTTCTGACCTTATGGATGTATGTATTCTTTCTCGATCGCTGCTTTCAGACTGATGATCCACAATCCAGAACGTGAACGTAGTGCCTTTATTTAACTCTGAGTCTACTTTGATCGAGTTCGATGCGTCTCCTGGGCCTAACGACAGGACCAAGTTATTTGAGATAACAAGTCCGAGGCCAACTCCTTGAGCGTTAAGAACTGATTTCTCTCCAAGATCGATTTTTTCGAAAGCTTTAAACAATTTCCCTTTGTTTTCTTCGGAGATCCCGATTCCCGTGTCACTGATAGAGATACTCAAAATTTTTTGGTCTTGTTTCGGAGGAGAGAGATCGAATTTGTCAGAAACTCTGTCCGCTGCCACTATTTCTGAGGGTGCGGTGGTAAGAGCTGCGAGAGTGCTTGTCTTTGCGGTGACTTTTATCTCGCCTTCGAGAGTGAACTTGAGAGCATTGCTCAATAAATTAAGGACGATTTGCTTCAGTCTGTTGTGATCGGTACAGAAGAACTCTTCATTATCAAATTTGTAGTCCGCAGAAATTTTCAAACCCTTGCGGTTTGCTTGAATCCTGATAAGATTCAAGCATTCATCGAGAGTTTCATGAACGTTCTTGTTTTCATATACTAACCTTAACTTATTTGCTGACATCTGAGAGAAATCGAGGATGTCATTAATGAGGAATAGTAGTAACTGGCTCGATCTGAGAGCGGGGATGAGGAAATTTTCTTTGACTTCAGAGAATTCCGAGAGCTGTGGATGATCGATTGCTTCTTGTGTGAAATTTATACTCGCGTTCAATGGAGTCCTGAGCTCATGAGAAACAGAAGCAAGAAGGCGATTTTTGTAATTATTATTTTCTTGTAGAATTGTCACAAGACTTCGTTCGGTGATATCAGAGAAGACAAGAGCAAGTGATGGTTTTTCTTTGAAGATTGTATACAAGACCTTGATTTCGAGGAGATATGTAGTGTTCGAGGAAGCAAAGTTAGAGTCTGGAAGGATATTATCTTGTAAACGCTCGACTGAACCGGTTAGTAGCACGAGTCTCCCTGGCTTGAGAGGATTCGAGTTTAAATCGATAGAGCCTGAGCTTGCTGAGGTATTTTGCTTGTTCTGCAGATTCTGAGTGAGCTGCTGTGTCAGCTGCTTGAGAAACTCTCGAAAATTCATCTTATTTGCGGATTGGACAAGCGAGTTCAAGTCGAATTCCTAACCAAAAAAATTATCGTTAAGTCAAAAATGCAACTTAGGTAGGTTTACCATATCAGAAGAAAGCTGAGCAACCTTCTTATACCCTTTCAGCAAGATCTTTTCAAAATTTTGCTCATCGTTGTCTTCAGTCTTCCACCACCGAGACTTTTCATTTGACCAATTTCGATATAATGTTCCTTCTTGTAACCCATAGATAATCACTCCATCTGAAGTCAAATCGAATATTTCCTTGTAAGCTTTTGTTTCTTCATGTAAATGCTGTTTTTCAATAAAAAACTTCCGACGGTCTTTTTCGTGGTAATAAATGATAAGGATCTCAAGAGCTATCATTTGAAACATTTTTATGAGCAGTAGATCAGATCCGGTGGAGATGTAAACTCCAATTCCAATTCTGATGATGATAATCAGAAAAGCTGTGAGTTTCAGGTACCATCGAGAAATCGCACTGAAGACGGAGATTACCAGAAAACATTCCCACCATCCATAGATGAATTGGTTCAGAGGATCAGAGCTATCGCTGTTGAAATCATAGAATTGAAACGACCAGAATCCAGAAACAAGGTTAAAGAAAATATCAAGACTCCATCGGGTGAATTTTCGGTGTTTTCGCAAGAAATCCCAGTACTTGTAAATCGCGAGTACCAGCACCGCTAAAATTACGTAGACTAGACACGCCAGTATGCAACGTCGGACAAACGCTGGGACCGAGGCAATTCCGTGCTTCCATTGTACATACAATGTATAAGGAAGGAATGGCACAACAACAATAACCGAAATGAGACAGGCTCTGACGATTTTCATGAGGTAGGGCTCTACGGGCCCGTAATAGTAGGCCTCGTACTTTTTGTTCTTGAATTTCAATAAGTGATCCATTTGACACAGGGATATCTCAATTAGAATTTGATTCTATAATTTTTATTCGTGCTGATCTTTTATTTGAAGCAAAATTAGATGCTGCAAATATTACTCTAATTACCCTAATTCACTGAGCTATTGATATAAATACAGCAACGCATAAAATTAGGATCAAAGCCAATTTAATAAAAAATAGTCTTGTAGAAAATCTGTGTCATTGAATTCCTTCAACTGCTGTCTTATTGTCAGGGTCACAGTTGCACCCCAATTCGCCTATCTGTGAGTAATTCATCTCAGAAACATTCCCGCTGGCTTCGCAAGAAGTTTTCCAGTCAAGAGCTGTTAAAACTGGCTCAGAAAGAAATTCAGAAAGTATACGCAGTTATAATTACAGATAAAACATATTGTACGAATAAGGATGGGTGCATTCATTAAAATCCAATGCAAAATAAATTTAACGAATTTGTTAAATCACCAAGTATACCAGTCATTTTGCTCTTGGATAGCGAAAAACATGTTTACTAGACTTTATTGAGTTTTTGAAAAACAGATGAAAGCAATCGGCTATGAATATTTGAGCTCAAAGAACTTAGAATGGGAGACTGGGATGCGTCAAAGACATCTATTAACTTAAAATTAGTTGTAATCTTTGTCAATGACAATATACAAAAGATACTGAAAAAAAAGTTGTTCGATTTGAATATTTGAAATTCCGAGTCTTCGAAGCTTTTCCTTAAAATGTGCTTCCGAATTTAATTGATTATTATAATTATTATTAGACTTGGAAAGAAATTCTTCTAACAGATTAATTAATTTCGTTTCGAATTTTGTTAAGACACCATTTATATTGGAATTATTCCATTAATACTGCCGCAGTAAAATGCTGTGATGAAAAGTTTCTATTCATTGATTGGAGTCATCATGAGAGGATTTGTAGTCTTAGAAGGAAGGATGAACCTATCGTAGCTATTTTTACTTAACAATAGTTTCAGTTTCGCAAATTTACCGAGTTAGGTTCACGATTTGATCGGTCCGGCCCTCAAATAGCTATAAACGAACTTTATTCTCACTCTCTTGAGAAAACGATTCAAACTATAAGTCTCCAAATTTCGTTATTCATTCATAAGAATCCGCATTGCTGGTGAGATGACGAGAATTTACTTTTTTTTACTTTTGATAGAGAAATAGAGACTCAAAAACCAGAGTGTTGACTCTCTGTCTTCCAATCATTGGACCTCGCCAAATAACGTTAATTCACAATAGCCATCCATATTCATAAATTGAAACATAAATCTATAACCAGAATTCTGAAAAATATAGATAGACTAATATAAAACAAAACAGCTACTTAAACCACAAATTGAGTAGTATCAACGGCATTGCCTTTAAGAATAGGATTTTACAGCTAAATTTTTCACGGGCAGGTACTTTTTAAGTATACCCGCTATTTTTTCTCTATTCACAGGCTTCATACAAAATGAATCGAATCCAGTCGCATTCAAAGGTACCTTTTCATCTTCATTAAGGTACGCTGTACAAGCAACTATCACAATCGGATCTATTTCTTTGTTTTTCATCTTTGCTTGTAACATTCTCGTGGCTTCAAATCCATCCATAATCGGCATGTTGCAGTCCATAAAAATCAACTTGTATTGAGATTGCTTCACTGAATCTTCTCTTAGAGTTTCTGAGTGCCTTTGAAGAACTTTCTGAATGGCTTGCTCACCATTGTAGGCTGCATCGACGGTTAATCCAAACTTAGAAAGGATCATTTGAAGGGCACAGATATTGAAAATATCGTCATCAACGATGAGAATCTGAGGTGTTTTGGATCTATTTATCATTTCTTCATTGCATGAGAGCGTAGATATTCGGGGAGTTCTGAAATTCTCCATCTCTGTGACCATCCTTTTATCTAAGCACAACGAAGTCAACGTTTTTTTTCGAAGTAAGCAATGGAGAGTTTCCATATTCTCGTTTTCGCCGCTAGTATTAAGCCGCTCGTTCATTTCAGAACACAGATCTTCTGACTTTCTGGATGTATTTAACCTTTCTTGTTTATTTTCATAACATTCAGGCTGATGATCAACGATCCAGAATGTGAACGTAGTGCCTTTGTTCACTTCTGATTCCACTTTGATAGTATTCGACGAGTCGCCTGGGCCTAAAGCCATCACTAAATTGTTTGATATAACAAGTCCGAGACCAACGCCTTGAGCATTAAGCTCTGATTTCTCTCCAAGGTCGATTTTTTCGAATGCTTTAAACAATTTCGCTTTGTTTTCTTCGGAGATCCCGACTCCTGTGTCACTGACTGAGACACTCAATACTTTCTGATCGATTTTCAGAGGAGAGATATCGAATTTGTCAGAAACTCTGTCTAATGCTACCACTTCTGAAGGTATTGATGTCGAAGTCAAAGTCGCTAGAGTGCCTATTCTTGCGGAGATATGTATTTTTCCTTTGAGAGTAAACTTGAGTGCGTTGCTTAGTAAATTAAGGACGATTTGTTTCAGTCTGTTATGATCGGTGCAAAAGACTTCATCTTTTCCTTTCTCAAATTGATAGTCCGCAGAAATTTTCAAACCCTTGCGATTTGCTTGAATTCTGATGAGATTCAAGCATTCATCGAAAGTTTCATGAACGTTCTTGTTTTCATATACTAGCCTTAACTTATTCGCTGACATCTGAGAGAAATCGAGGATGTCGTTAATGAGGAATAGTAGTAACTGGCTCGATCTGAGAGCAGGGATGAGGAAATTTTCTTTGACATCGGAAAACTTTGCAAGCTGGGGATGTTCAATGGCCTCTTGTGTGAAATTTATACTCGCATTCAATGGAGTCCTGAGCTCATGAGAAACAGAAGCAAGAAGGCGATTCTTGTAAGTATTATTTTCTTGTAGAATTGTCACAAGACTTCGTTCGGTGATATCAGAGAAGACAAGAGCAAGTGATGGTTTCTCTTTGAAGATAGTGTACAAGACTTTTATTTCAAGGATGTAGGTAGTGTTCGATGAAGCAAAATTAGAGTCTGGGAGGATAGTTTCTTGAGGACGTTCTATTGACCCAGTGAGGAGCATGAGTCTTCCTGGTTTGAGAGAACTCGAGTTGAAATCAATGGAGCCTGAGCTTGCTGAGGTATTTGTCTTATTCTGTAGATTTTGGGTCAGCTGTTGTGTCAGCTGCTTGAGGAACTCATGAAAATTAATCTTATTAGCGGATTTGACAAGCGAATTTAAGTCAAGCTCCTATAAAATGAAAGATACTCATGAGACAGATTATCAGCTAACTTTTGTTACCAACTCTATAGGTAAGACTTTTTTAAACCCTTTCAGCAAAATCTTCTGAAAATTTTGCTCGACACTGTCGTCGATCTTCCACCACCGATGCTTTTCATTAGACCAATTTCGAAATAGAACTTCTTCTTGCAGTCCATAGATGATAATACCGTCTGAAGTCAGATCGAAAATTTCCTTATAAACCTTGGTTTCTTCATACAAACTTTGCTTTTCGAGAAAGTATCTTCGACGGTCTTTTTCGTGAAAGTAGCAGAGAAAAACTTCAAGGATGATCATTTGAAACAATTTTATGAGCATAAACGCTGATCCAGTGGCAAGATAAATGCTAATTCCGACTCTCAGAATCACGATGAGATAAGCTGATAGCTTAAGGTACCATCGAGAAATCGGACCAAAGAAAGTAACCACCAATAAGCATTCCCACCATCCTAGAATAAACATACTCAATGGCGAAGTGGTATCCTTGTAAAAATCATAGAATTGAAATGCAACAAACCCAGCTACGAAGTTGAAAAAAATGTCAAAGCCCCATCTTGTTGCTTTTCCGTGTCTTCGCAAGAAGTTCTTCTTGCACTGTATGAAAAGCGAAACCAGCCCCAAAATCACGAATATGAAGACTCCGAATATAGTTCGTCGGATCGTATCCATAACTGGAGCCTCTGCGTTCTGAAATTGTACGTAGCATGTATATGGTAGAAATGCCAGCACAGAAATTGACGCAATGAGACTCGATCTTACGATTTTTGTGAGATATGGGTCAATCTGCGCGTAATAATGCGCTTCATATTTTCTATTCTTGAAGTTCAACAGGTAGTCCATTTCAAACGGGTGCAGGAATAAATTTGATTAATTTATATAGCATTTGTTCGATTTTAGTTTATGTTATAAGATGCAGCTTCTATTACAAATAATCGACCATAGAACTCATTCCTTGATTCCAATCAATAACGCACCAAATTTTGAAATAGTAAATACCCATCTTAATTAAAATGACTTTGGAGAAAAAGATTCTGTTATCTGACTTGTCACTTAAAACTCGACTTCGCTGAGGGTCTTGTGAGCTAAACGAAGCTTCGAGGAACTAATAGAATAAATCATTCGGAGAGCATGTTAAATTTTTTTCGTTGGCTAATTGCGACGGTATTGGCAATAAAGCGTTGGAATAGATTTTCTTGGGCACAGGTATCATCTATTCACTTGAAAAATTGACAACAATATGCTTGTATTTCATTAGTTATGGAATTCTGATAAGTTTTATATCACGAAAGGAAATCTCACTTGAAAAAGCTAGGAACTTGATCTACAGCTACCTTCATTTACTTAGGTCAAAAACCAGCAAGGTACTATTCAAACACAAGCATAACTAAATTCCAACCGCTACACTCAAAAAGGGATTGATCCTTAGTAACTTTCACATTTCTCAAATACTTAAATAGTGGGTTTATTGATGATTGCGGGTCATGAGTTTGATTGGTTCTTAAATTTTTATTAAATAACAGGCTGTAATCCACAATAGAAAAAATTGCTTTGCTAATTTATCTCAGGTAAAAACCCTAAATGCCATTTTCAAAAAAATATAAACTGAGAACTGTCAATAAGAAATGCTAATTAATTGAGAAATAGGCTCCTGGTGTTTTGAACTCATACTCTACAGCGCGATAAAATGAAAGAAAGTTCAGATCAATATGCGAATGGAATTGTTTAGTTACTGAGTTTTACTTGGTTCTGAGATCACTTCAGCTCCCAATTCTTGCAATTCTTGAATTGATAAACAAAACCGGAAAATTATTCTAAGATATTATTGAGAATCTGCCTTTTCTCGATGGAATTTGAATCAAGGTCAATGAAAAGTAGTGGCGTGAAAAATACTTCGCTAGATTATGTTGGTGGGTGTGATATAGTGCTAATACAATCTCGTTATTTTACAGCTAATGTAGCTTCTTTTACTGTTTTACTGCTCTGTGAGCCAAGCAAGTCTTCAAAACATCGGATTAATCATTTGAATTCGTTTATTTCGCGATCTGCGCCTCTTCACAACCCTTTGGATGCTAAAGATTTGAAAATGCGAAGATTGAATCTTAGGACACAGGAACTTATCGATTCATCATGAAATGAGATTACGAAACAACCGAACTGGATGCTTAATTGAGCCTTGACAGCTTTCCATGGTTAAACATAAGACTTTTCAGCAATAAGATGAAATTTACTCTCACACTAATAGTAAGGAGCCTATTGGCATTGTGCTTACTAGTAAACGCTAAGATATAAGCAATTACAGTGCTATCGATATTTAGAACTTGAGATTTCCATGTAATTTCCAATTATCTGGTAGATAAACACGTAAATATGCAGAATTTAAAGTTAAATAATGGCTTCCAAGTAGCGGACTCACCTTTTCACATACAAATATTTTTTCAAAATATCTGCTATTTTCTCTTTATTCACAGGTTTAATGCAAAAAGAGTCCACTCCGATCCCAGTCGCAAGTATCTTATCCTGCTCAGCGATGAAAGCGGTACAAGCGACAATCGCAATCGGGTCTATTTCTTTATTTTTCATTTTCGCTTTCAGAATTCTCGTTGCCTCAAACCCGTCCATTACAGGCATGTTGCAGTCCATAAATATCACCTTGTATTGACCTTTTTTCATCGGACCTGCAAGAAGAGCTTCCGATTGTCTCTGAAGGACTTTCTGAATGGCTTGCTTACCATTGTAGGCTGTATCACAGGCATGTCCGAGCTTGGAAAGGATCATCTGCAGAGCGCAGATATTGAAAATATCATCATCAACAATAAGAATTTGCGATGCTTTTTGCATATTAGACGTCTCAAAGTTTGATTTTCGCAATACTTGAGGAATTCTACAATTTCCCGACTCCAATAAGCTCTTTTTCTCAGACTGTATTGTACCCATTGTTTTGTTGGGAAAGAACCCTTGAAGAGTTTCTAGATTCTCATTTTCATCTGTATCACTCATCCGCTCTTTCATATCGGAACAAAGATTCTCTGAATGAACCGAAGTAGGAGTATCTCCTTCCTTATCCTCACAACATTCAGACTGATGATCAATGATCCAAAATGTGAAAGTACTTCCTTTATTGACTTCTGATTCTACTTTAATGGCGTTTGATTGGTCTTGCGGACCCAGCGATAGCACTAAATTATTTGATATAACTAGCCCGAGACCCACTCCTTGTGCGTTAAGAGCTGATTTCTCTCCGAGATCGATCTTTTCAAATGCTTTGAACAATTTCCCTTTGTTTTCGTCGGAGATTCCAATGCCTGTGTCACTGATTGAGACTCTCAGAATCCTTTGATCGAGTTTCATCGAAGAGACTTCGATTGTGTCTCGAAGCTTGCTAAACATCACGTCGTCTGGTGATAAGGAAGAAGAAAGAGAGCCAAATCTGCCTATCTCTGCGGCGATTCGAATCTCTCCTTCGAGAGTGAACTTGAGAGCATTATTCAGCAGATTGAGGACGATCTGTTTCAGTCGGTTATGGTCTGTGCAAAAGGCCCCAGTGTGCTCTTTCTCAAACCTGTAGTCCGCAGATACCTTCAAACCCTTGCGATGAGCTTGTATTTTGATTAGATTTAAGCACTCATCTAGAGTCTCATGTACATTTTTGTTTTCAAACACAAGTCTTAGCTTATTCGCTGACATCTGAGAGAAATCGAGGATGTCGTTGATGAGAAATAATAATAGCTCGCTCGATCGAAGGGCAGGAACGAGGTAGTTTTCTTTAATTTCTGGTAATGCTGAGAGGTCAGGATGATCGATTGCTTCTTGTGTAAAGTTAATACTGGCGTTGAGAGGAGTCCGTAGCTCGTGAGAAACAGAGGCGAGAAGGCGATTCTTGTAATTATTGTTTTCTTGCAGAATTGTAACCAAACTCCGCTCAGTAATATCAGAAAACAAAAGAACGAGTGCCGGTTTCTCTTTAAACATTGTGTACATCACTTTTATTTCAAGGATATAATTGGTGTGCTCGGAAGTAAGCCGAGTCTCTGGAAGGATGCTATTTTGAGCACATTCGACTGATCCCGTCAGTACCATCAGCTCGCCTGGCTTGAGAGAATTTGTATCTGGTCTTGTTTGGCCGGAACGATCAAAACCATTCTGTTTTTGTAGCAGATTCTGACTGAAAAGTTCTATCAACTGCTTGAGGAAACGCTCAAAGTTAGTTTGGCTTGAAAATTGCATTAGAGTGTTCAAAGCAAGTTCCTAATTGATAAAAAACAAAATCATTAAGAAAAAGAATGCTCCTTATTGATTTTTACAATATCTGAAGGAAATTGAGACACCTTCTTACATCCTTTGAGGATGATCTTCTCGAAATTTTGCTCGATTCCCTCGTCAATATTCCACCAGCGATGCTTTTCATTGGACCAGTTTCTATATAACGTCCCTTCTTTTAATCCGTATATTATCACTCCATCTGAAGTCAAATCGAAAATCTCCTTATACACTTTGGTTTCTTCATACAGATGTTGTTTTTCAATAAAGAATTTCCGACGGTCCTTTTCGTGGAAATAAATAAGAAGGGTTTCAAGCGCTGCCATTTGAAACATTTTTGTCAGCAGGAGTTCAGATCGCGTGGAAATATACACGCTTATTCCGATTCTGAAGATGACGATCAGGAAGGCTGATAGTTTCAGGTACCAGCGAGAAATTGGACTGAACACAGCGATTATCAGAAAGCATTCCCACCACCCATAAATGAATTGGTTCAAAGGATCAGCGTTCTCTACGTTAAAATCGTAGAATTGAAACGCGAAGAACCCAGCAACGAAATTAAAAAAAATATCAAAGCCCCATCTGGTTGCTTTTCCATGCCTCCGCAAGAAATTCCAGTTCTTGTAAATAACGATTACGATCAGCGTTAACAAAACATAGACAAAGCTTCCTAATACAGTGCGTCGGATTGAACTTTGAAGGGAAGTGGTTCCGTACTTAAATAGCAAGTAGTAGGTATGAGGGAGAAATGGCACAACCACGATCACTGAAATGATACACGCTCTGATTATTTTCATGAGGTATGGTTCGATTGATTCGTAATAGTAAGCCTCGTATTTCTTATTCTTGAAAGTCAAAAGGCAGTCCATTTTGGATTAGAGCACGAAAGGTAATACCTAGGTTAAATTTTATTTTAATCCTCTTCGAATAAAAGTAAATTAGTTCGCCTGATTACGAATAATAACCATTTGTAATTGGAACTCTGTATCTCATCAAACAGCGCTGTAATTTTGAATTTGGTTAATAACTTTATTTGCTTAATTTATCTCAAAAACGAAAAAGAACATATGATTTCGGATGCCTCGGTTGAGCCTTAACCTCTCATTAATCGCTTAAATAATGGCAGATAAGACGACTCATACAGTAATAGCAGAGATGTAATCTAACAAACCACTTGATCCCAATATTGAACTGGAATATCACAAACTCCGCTCCGACAAAACTGATATTAAAGTCAGTGTGATGATCACCGAATAGCATTCATCATGCGGTCAAGCTCCTGCCTGTGATTGTAGCGTCATTGAGCCAGAGAAAGAACCCATGAGAAGAAATTTGGGTTCTAGTCAGTATTAATCTGTTCTGTATAATTATTGAGGATAAATGTTCTATTTGTTCCATCGAAAAACGCATAAAAAATTGCCAAAAATTCTTTGAAGCAGCAATGTAAGAGGCGGGAGGCTTCTAATATGCAAGGAAAAATAGTCAATTCCTGCTTTGAGCCTAGTAAGCACGAATAATGGGACTATACTAACAAAACTGCTATGAAAACTACATTGTCATCAAAACAATTATATCGATTTGTAGTAATTGAAATGTTTTACTCAAAATTCATTTCAATAGCAGGTTTTGGGGTTTGTTTTACTCGTCAGACAAGGTTGATCTTGAATGATTCTATGAAGTTAAATTAGCCCAGGCCGGTAGTCAACGTGAATTTATAGATCTGGATTTTCAAAGGTGAGATAGAGTAAAGAACAGAAAATTAAGACTGGAGCCAAACAGAGCATGTGGACGAAAAGCCCTCAAAAATTCCAGCTATTTGAATGAAAATGCCTTATTATTACATTTCACTGAATCAGGATAGTTTTGGAAGCAAAAATCAAAATGTCAGACGAAGTTCTATGTTGCCACCAGTTACGCTACTTTCACGGTTCTGTTCTAAATGATCCTGGCTTGTGATTTAAGAAACTGCTTAATTGCGCTGTTATTAACAGTAAATTTCTAAAGTCGTTTCAGTGTGGAGGCAATAGCGGCTTTAGAAACTTTGAAAATGAAGCCAAAGCTGTAGTCTTCAAAGAGAATGCTTTAAATCTTTCACGTTAACCCGTAATTGGATGAAAAATTCATAGAAAACAAAACTGAATGTGAAAAATTCTAATATGAAAAGGATTGATGATCTTATATCTTACTAAACAGAGTTCAAATAGAAATACCCAATGATTTACTTAAAATTATGAATTGAGTAATTTAACAATCGGTACATTTAATTGAAGGCTTCGTGCTGCGCGTTATCTTTTTCATCGGCAGATACCTCTTGAGAATATCAGCTATTTTCTCTTTATTTACTGGCTTTATACAGAATGAGTCAACTCCAATCTCAGTCGCGAGTGCCTTGTCCTGTTCAGCTATGAAAGCGGTACAAGCGATAATAGCAATTGGATCTATTTCGTTTTCTTTCATTTTCGTTTTTAAAATTTTGGTGGCTTCAAGTCCATCCATTATGGGCATGTTACAGTCCATAAAAATGAGCTTGTATTGACTCTGCTGTTTGTTTGGGTCTTCTCCTCGAGTTTCTGATTGCCTTTGAATAATTTTTTGAATGGCTTGCTCGCCGTTGTAGGCTGCGTCGCAGGTATATCCAAACTTGGAAAGGATCATCTGGAGTGCACAAATATTGAAGATATCATCGTCGACAATGAGAATGGAAGCAGATTGTTGTAGATTCGCCTCTTCATCGGTTGTTATTCGAGGAGTTTTGAAACTCTCCACTCCCAATGAGATCTGTTTTCCTGAGCTCAACGAAGACAGTGTTTTTTTAGGGAGAAAAGAGTTTAGAGTTTCCATGTTCTCATTTTCCCCACTGCTGTTAAGTCGCTCTTTCATATCAGAGCATATATCTTCTGATCTTATCGATGTATCATCATCTCTGTTTCTCTTCTCGATTCTTTGAGGAGATTTATCTATAATCCAAAATGTGAACGAGGTACCCTTATTTACTTCTGATTCCACTCTCATAGTATTTGATGCATCGTCTGGACCCAAAGACAATACCAAACTGTTCGAGATGACAAGTCCCAAGCCAACTCCCTGTGTATTAAGCGATTTTTTCTCTCCAAGGTCAATCTTCTCAAAAGCTCTGAATAATTTCCCTTTATTTTCTTCAGAGATTCCAATACCAGTGTCAATAATCGAGATTTTCAATATCCTTTCGTCGCTCTTTTTCGTCGAGATCTCAAGAGAGTCTGGATATTTATCGAGGTCAATTACAGCTGGCGATACTGGTGAGGAGGTTAAAGCTCTTAAAGTGCCTGTCTCTGCAATGATTTTTATCTCTCCTTTCAGAGTGAACTTGAGAGCGTTACTTAGTAAATTGAGGACTATCTGCTTCAGTCTGTTATGATCAGTGCAAAAGAGCTCGTTTTCCCCTTTCTCAAACCTGTAGTCAGCAACGACTTTCAAACCCTTGCGAGAAGCTTGTATTTTAATGAGATTCAGGCATTCCTCGAGAGTTTCACACACATTCTTGTTTTCATATACCAACCTGAGCTTATTCGCTGACATCTGAGAGAAATCGAGGATATCATTGATGAGGAATAGTAAGAGCTGACTGGATCTGAGAGCAGGGATGAGATACTTTTCTTTCAGATCGGGAAGCGCTGAAAGGCTCGGATGATCGATGGCTTCCTGTGTGAAATTGATACTGGCATTGAGAGGAGTACGTAGCTCATGCGATACGGAGGCAAGAAGACGATTTTTATAGTTATTACTTTCTTGCAAGATTGTGACGAGTCCGCGTTCGGTAATGTCAGAGAATACCAGAGCAATAGAAGGTTTTTCTTTAAATACTGTGAACAAGATCTTGACTTCAAGAAGAAAAGTAGTGTTGGTACTCGGAAGGTTCGCTTCTGATGTGGTGAGTATATTCTCTTGTGGACGTTCGACCGATCCGGTCAGAACCATGAGTTGGCCCGGTTTTAGAGAATATGAAGTCAGATCGGAAGCACTCGAACTGTCCGTAGTCGAATGCTTGTTCTGTAGATTTTGGCTGAGCTGCTGTGTCAACTGCTTAATAAAATCGCAAAAATTCGTCTGGTTGGATGACTGAACAAGCGAATTTAAATCGATCTCCTTTACGATAAAACGAAAATTGATAAGTTAAAATTATTAATGGGTGTTTTACCATATCTGGTGGAAGCTGTGAGACCTTCTTATATCCTTTCATGATAATCTTCTCGAAATTCCTCTCGGTATTCTCATCGGAATCCCACCATCTATGCTTTTCATTTGACCAGTTTCGAAACAGCATTCCTTCTTTTAACCCATATATTATAACTCCATCGGAAGTCAAATCAAAAATTTCCTTATAGACTTTGGTTTCTTCATATAACCGTTGCTTTTCGATAAAGTACTTTCGACGGTCCTTTTCGTGAAAATAAATAAGAAGTGACTTCAGAGCTGCCATTTGAAACATTTTTTGAAACAGCATATCGGATTGAGAGTCAATATAAACTCCAATCCCGATTCTCAGGATGATAATCAGAAACGCTGATATCTTCAGGTACCATCGTGAAATTGCGCTGAACACCGCACTTATCAGAAAGCAATTGAACCAACCGTAGATAAGCTGAGTTAACGGCGAGCTAAGAGGTGCGCTATAATCGTAGAACTGATACGCAAAGTATCCAGCGACGAAGTTATAAAAGATATCGAGACTCCATCTCGCTGCCTTCCTATGTCTTCTCAAGAAATCCCATTTTTTGTAAATGAAGATTACGAGTAACATTAGGAGCACGTACATAAAGCTTCCTAGTACCCCTCGTCGAACAGCAGTCTCGGTTGTCATGGGTACATCCCTCACATGGACGTAGTAAGCGTACGCGACGAACGGCACGACCACTACTACTGTAATTATGTTCGATCTGACAATCTTGCTGAGGTAAGGGTCAATTGAATCATAGTATTGAGCCTCATAGCTCTTATTCTTCATGTTCAGAAAATAATCCATGTACTCGATCGGGAAATGATTAATGATTTCCTTTAATTTATTTTTGATACTATCGGCTTAATTAAAACATAATTACCTTCGCTTACGTACTTTTGAATAATAACCAAAGAGGACAAATTATTAGTTTATTTATTTTGATTAATTTACAGCGTCTTATAATTCGTTCGTAAAGTCCTATTTCCTCGAATAGCCTTGAGAAAGGTGGAGGTTCAGAGTCAAGTTATTGAGCCATCCATACTGGAATAATTATTTCAGGCGGATTTCAAGAAAGGGACCATTCTTCAGGTAGGTAGGTGAAAGTCACGCTTGCGTGGTTTTTTGGAGCCAAACTGAATGGAATTTTATCGAAGTACGGGCTCTATAATCTTTAAATCATATTTTCCGTAATAAAAGAGTAACTTTAATTTTGCATGGAGTTTAATCGCTTTAAAAACCCTGACTACTGAGAAAAGTGTTCTGGAGAGCGCTGCTTAATTAGCAATTTTAATTTCATTGATTATTAGATATTCAGTTAAAAGAAGCAATTCGGAGATGCAATCTCGGAAAATTTGAATTTGCTAAATTTAGATCATCATCTCCTGAAGCATTTTTAGATGAAAACAGAAAAGCAACACAATGATAGTTGAACATGAACACATTTTCAGAAGGCTAAAGGAGCCTTTCTCAAAGGAAACTCTGACGTGAGCTGAAAAATATAGAAAGCAACTTCATGTAGTTATTAAGTGGAAAATTCACAATGAAAAATGTGCTCAAGCAGACCGGGATGAGATTAGGTCCTTTCAACGTAGTAATTCTGACTGCTCTTAGTCGAGAAATAAATAACCATGCAATTACCCGATGAAACCATTTGAAATGAAATATTTCTTGCTCGCATCTCGATCCCGAATTTGAAAATTTTGTAAGACAGAGAAAGACTAACCGAGCGCTTCAGGTATCAGAGAATATATAGTACTGGTGAGAAACAGGAAATAAGGGTCCAGAATATTCAATTAAAATCTTTGGTTAACGACCAAATTTTTCTTAGAAAAATGAATAGAATTTTGTTGAAGTCAGCTCCTACTTTCCCCGTATTGCAGAATCATTGAAAGGGAGATGCATTTGCATAGTAAGATTAAAGAATTGACTGTTTCTTAGTAGTGTGTGCAAATATCTTCATGACAAAGAACGTATTTTTGCACATAAACGCAGTAGAGTTCGAAAATTACATATATCACAACATTAGCTATATCTCGTATCAAGCTGTCGCTTGAAGCATACGTTATGAAGCGACATTATTATGGAGCAGCTAAAAATTCTTTATATTTCGAGACAGAGATGTGGTTTTCAGACCAAAAATCCTCCAAATAAATCGAAAGCTGAATATATATGCAAGAGAGGCTACAATCTATAATTCAGAATTTAACTGAGGTCTTGGAATTACGGCCTAGCTTTTTCATCGGGAAATATTTTTTGAGAATATCAGCCACTTTCTTTATTCACAGGGTTAATGCAAAAAGAGTCAATTCCGATCCCAGTCGCAAGTTTTTCCTATCCTGCTCAGCAATAAAACTCGTACAAGCGATTATCACAACCGGGTCTATTTCTTTATTTTTCATTTTTGTTTTCAGGATTTTTGTGGGTTCAAGCTCCATTATGGACATATTGCAGTCCATAAAGGTAACTTTATATTGATATTGTCATGTCTCTGAAGGTTTTCTGAATGGCTTATTCACCGTTATAGGCTTCAGTCTGTTGTGGTCTGTGCCAAATAACTCCTCATGCCCTTTCTCAAACCTATAATCTGGAATAACATTTAAGCCTTTGCGAGAAGCTTGCATTTTGATGAGATTCAAACACTCTTCAGGGGTTTCATACAAATTTCTGTTTGCAAACACAGTCTCAATTCATTCGCTAGCATCTGAGAGAAATCAAGAATGTCGTTAATAAAGAATAGCAAGAGCTGACTGGATCTGAGAGCAGGAATGAGATAATTTTCGTTGATTTCCTGGAATTAGGAGAGGTCAGGGTGATCGATGGCTTCATTGATTGATGCTTACGTTAAGAGAAGTGCGCAGCTCGTTAGAAGCAGAGGCAAGAAGGCAATACTTGTAGGTGTTATTCTCCTGTAAAATTGTGACGAGATCTCGTTCGGTCATATACATCAGAAATCACAAGAGCAGGCGATGGTTTCTCATTGAAGATCGCGTAGATGACTTTGATTTCTCGGAGAAAAGCTGCATCAGTACTCTTCGATTCCACGGTCAGCATTTTCTCTTGGAGGCGTTCGACTGACCCTGTGAAGAGCATGAGTTGGTCCGGATTAAGTGGATTCGAGCTTAAATCGATGACCAGAGCTAGCCGTCACACTTTGTTTATTATGCAGATTTTGTGTGAGATTTTTCTTAAGTTGCTTAATAAACCTGCAAAAGTTCATTCTAGTTGATGACTGCACAAGCGAGTTCAAACCAATTTCCTGAATAATTAATGAAAACCCAGTGCCTTTGAACCATTGTTACCATGTCTGTAGGAAAATGAGAGACGTTCTATTAACCTTTGAGGATGATCGTCTCGAAATTTTCTTCAATACTGTCATCAGTGTTTCACCACCTATGCTTTTCATTCAACCAATTTCGGAGTAGCATTCCTTCTTGAAGTCCATAGATAATCATACCGTCAGAAGTCATAGAAAAAATTTCTTTATTAACCTTTGTCTCTTCATATAAATGCTGCTTTGAGAAGTACCATTTGAAACTTTCTTAGAATTAAAAGCAAGGAATGAGTGCCCACATAAACTCCGATTCCAATTCGTAGAATGACAAGGAGAGAAGCTGAAAGATTAAGGAAATGGGACTGAAAGCATAGAAGATACTGCCACCATCCGTAAAGATGTTGGAACGCGGCTGATTTACTGTCATCGGTGAAATTAAAGAATTGATATGTGTAGAAGCCAGCAATCAGATTAAACAAGGTATCAGAACTCCATCTCGTAGTTTTTCTGTGTTACAACATCCCAATACTGAATGGCCCAAAACTATTCATTCGATGATGCTTCCTAATACGACGCTTGTAATATGCGCTGCGACTGTGGAAATCCCTCTCTTGAATTGCCAGTACCATGAATATGGTAGAAATGGCAATACGGCAAGCACTGTTACAAGGTTCGATCTGATGATTTTACTGAGGTAGGTGCAATTGGCTCATAGTATTGAGATTCATAGTTCTTGTTCTTGAACTTCAAGCAATAATACATTTGGCCAGGCTCATCGTAAAAAACTTTTCTTAAGCTCGCTCAATTTTTATCGTAATATTTTTGTTTGCTTAAAAAAAAATAGTTCACACAAATCAAGAAGCATAATTTACTGATTCTATTCGATAAACCAATCAGCATTCCAAAAATTGCATTTTTTCACGGCCTTAGTAATTTGCGAACACTAGCATGTATTGACTGAAAACTGAAGTCACTGCGATCTACACAAAATAAGGTCACTATCTCAGAGGAGACAGTAGCAGTAAAGATAGATTAATTGAAGCGCTGATCGGAAGTCTAGTTATTATAGAAGAGATGCCTCATATTCAAAGGTATCCTCGAATCCACGATTGAGTTATTCTGTTCCATGGGAAAATTATTCCAAAGACAATGAGTGTGTGAATAGAAAATGAACTGAAGGGCTAAAATATGACACTTGATAACTAAAGGTTGGTTATTTAGAATTGTCATTAACATATTTATCAAGACGGTTGGTTTCCAATGAAAAGACAATCTTTGTTTTTGAATAATCGAGTCTGGAGGCTTTATACTAACAAAATTATTGTATTATATTACTCTAATAGATTCTTTTGTATAGAATACGTTGGCACCATAAAAACAAAAAAGTAGCCTAAGATTTCCTCTCATTTTCTTTTGAGATTTGTTTTATTTAAAAAGGCAAATCTCAAAAAAGAGGCAAAAATTTAATAGAAAATAAGGAGGAAATTATAACTCTGCATATTTAATTGAACTTTTAGACCCTCGATCTAATTTTTTCAAAGGAAGGTACTTGTTGAGAACATCTGCTATTTTCTCTCTGTTCACAGGCTTAATACAAAATGAGTCAACGCCGATCCCAGTTGCAAGCATCTTGTCTTGCTCGGCAATAAAAGCTGTACAAGCGACTATCACAATTGGATCTATCTCTTTATCTTTCATTTTCGCTTTCAAAATCTTGGTGGCTTCAAGTCCATCCATTATAGGCATATTGCAATCCATAAAAATCAGCTTGTATTGATATTGCTTCACTGAATCTTCTCTTAGAGTCTCTGAGTGTCTCTGAAGGACTTTTTGGATGGCTTGCTCGCCGTTATAGGCTACATCGCAGGTGTATCCGAGCTTTGAAAGGATCATTTGAAGGGCACAAATATTGAAGATATCATCGTCGACGATGAGAATTGGAGGACATTTCGGCGGATTCTGATGATGATCTTCCTCGGTTGTTATCCTGGGGGTTTTGAATCTTGCAGAAGCCATTCTCTCGGAATTCAATGAAACCAGCGTTTTTTTGGGAAAGAAAGATTGAAGAGTTTCCATGTTCTCGATTTCGTTGCTGCTGTTAAGTCGTTCTTTCATGTCAGAATGGAGATCCTCTGGCTTTCTCGATGCATTATTTTTTTCTTGGTTCTCAGGGCATTCAGGTGAATGATCGGTGATCCAAAATGTGAAAGTTGCTCCTTTAGTTACCTCTGATTCCACTTTAATAGCATTCGATGAATCTCCTGGACCTAACGACGCCACCAAACTGTTTGAGACAACAAGTCCTAGGCCAACTCCCTGTGTATTGAGAGCCTTTTTCTCTCCTAGATCAATCTTCTCAAATGCCTTGAATAATTTTCGTTTGTTTTCTTCGGAAATCCCAATACCCGTATCACTGATCGAGACCCTTAATATTCTTCGAGAGTTCTTTGTCGTTACCATTTCAAAATTATCTGGAAGTTTATCTAGCTCTATCGCCTCTGATGATGGTGCCACAGGGAGAACTGACAATATCTCAGTTGATGCAGTGAGTCGAATCTCTCCTACAAGTGTGAACTTGAGAGCATTGCTTAGTAAATTGAGGACTATCTGCTTCAGTCTGTTATGATCAGTGCAAAAGAGCTCGTTTTCCCCTTTCTCAAACCTGTAGTCAGCAACGACTTTCAAACCCTTGCGAGAAGCTTGTATTTTAATGAGATTCAGGCATTCCTCGAGAGTTTCACACACATTCTTGTTTTCATATACCAACCTGAGCTTATTCGCTGACATCTGAGAGAAATCGAGGATATCATTGATGAGGAATAGCAAGAGCTGACTGGATCTGAGAGCAGGGATGAGATAGTTTTCTTTGACTTCAGAGAATCCTGAGAGGTCAGGATGATCGATTGCTTCTTGTGTAAAGTTAATACTGGCGTTGAGAGGAGTCCGTAGCTCATGGGAAACAGAGGCGAGAAGGCGATTCTTGTAATTATTATTTTCTTGTAGAATGGTAACTAGACTTCGTTCGGTAATATCAGAAAAAACTAGAGCAACTGATGGTTTCCCCTTGAATACAGTGAACAGGATCTTGACTTCGAGGAGAAAAGTTGTGCTTGCACTCGGAATATCACACTCCGTGGCGAGTATATTCTCCTGCTGACGTTCGACTGATCCGGTGAGAAGCATGAGTTGGCCCGGTTTTAGAGAATAGGAGGCGATATCAGATGTACTCATACTGTCCATAGTGGAAGGCTTATTCTGGAGATTTTGGCTGAGCTGGTGTGTAAGATGCTTGAGAAACTCATGAAAATTCGTTGGATTCGAAGCCTGAACGCGGGAGTTCAAATCAAGCTCCTAAAAACAAAAAAAAGTTAGATCAATATTCTGAATGGGGACTTTACCATAACTGCAGGAAGCTGGGTCACTTTCGTATACCCTTTCAGCAAGATCTTCTCGAAATTTTGCTCAATACTGTCGTCAGCATTCCACCATCTATGCTTTTCGTTCGCCCAGTTTCGATATAACATTCCTTCTTCTAGCCCGTAAATAATCACACCATCTGAAGTCATGTCGAAAATTTCTTTATACACCTTTGTTTCTTCATATAAATGCTGCTTTTCGATAAAATACTTTCGACGGTCTTTCTCGCTGAAGTAAGTAAGCAAAACTTCAAGAAATGCCATTTGAAACATTTTGATCAAGCATTGGTCGGAGTTGGTGTCGAGGTAAACTCCAATTCCAATTGTGAGGATAACAATTAGGTAAGCGGAAAGCTTAAGATACCATCGAGAAATGGGACTGAAGGTCGTGACGCACAGAAAAGCTTGCCACCATCCATACATATGCTGCACCTCAGCCGAATGGCCAGACCGAGCGAATCGGAAGAATTGGTATGCGTAATATCCAGCAATCATATTGAATAAAATATCAAAAACCCATCTCGCGGCTTTTCGGTGTCTTTGCAAAAATGCTCTATTTTTATGAATGAAAATCGCAACAATCCCCAAAAACAAGTAGACTGAAGTCATTAATACCGTACGCACAATGTTAGAGGCAAATTGAGTACCACCGCTCATCTTGAACTGCCAGTAATGAGTATATGGAAGGAACGGCACCACCACAACCATCGTTACGAGGTTTGACCTGATGATCTTGCTGAGGTATGGATCAATTGACTCATGATATTGAGCGTCATAGCTCTTATTCTTGAAATTCAAAAAATAATCCATTTTCAAAGTTTCCTTCAGCTGATTTAGTTTTTATTGCAAGAGTTTAGTCGATTAGATTTTAGAAATCGATAATAGAAGACTACTGAAAATTTATTGCGGCTGACCATTAAATTACTTAGTGTCTGTTACTTCAACGCGTTTAATTCTATAAAATTTGCCAGCTGCTAGCATGAAGTTCATAACAACTCTCTACTTAACTCCCTTTAAAACTTAATGGCAAACAGTTGGTTTGATTAATTAACATGTTGTTTAAAAAGGTTAGGGAGGTACTTTCTACACTAATAATTTTAATTTCGTTGATTCTATTGTTAATCAAAGGAACAGACAGTAAAGTAATATTATAGAAGTAATTGCATTTATTAAATTGAAAACACTATTTTGAGCCTTTCAGAGGAAACCATTGGGCACCTGACCCTAAAGAGATCCAATGATAGCAACGAAGAGACACTGTTTCACTGGATGAGCTTCTAACAACACAGATTTCCAGATGAAAATCCGAACAAATCCATAAATAATATTGTCGCGCTCTGAAAAAATATCACTAGCTAAAGTCTTGGTCGTTCAATTTGAGAAATTCAAGGTTCTACTCTGAAATTCTAATGTTCATGGCTGTTGAAGAATCTAATGAAAAAGTTATATGACGGCAGAATTCTTACATGCTCAAGCTGTGTTAATTAAACAAGTTATCGGTGGACTTCGGTATTCGCGAATGTTAGAATTAAATTGCAGTTCTATTTTAACTGCAATTTTTTTTTCTTATATAAAAAGTTCCAAAAGCATCCAGAAGGAATATACCAAGAAAAGAATAAAATAATTTAACATTGAGAAGATTTAATTTCTTGTATTAGAGCTGCTAGTTAATTTTATTTTAGGAAAATAGAGTTTACGATTGTATGGTATTTTCTTTCTCTTCATAGTTTAATCGAGGACACGTCAAATCTGGTTTGAGTCACAAATGGCTTGAGGTGGAAGCGGTACTGACCGCTATGGAAATCGTTTCTATTACCCCCATCTTCATTTTTTTAAATGTTTTTTGTGCCAATTGCAAACCAATCCATAATGAGTATATCGCAGTCGCTTTGTACCGATTTTTTGAGGCTTCTCTGAAAGATGTTGCGTGTTTTTAAAAGATGGCTGCGGTTTGCCATGGTAGTCTGCGTCGCGAGAGTATCCAAGCGTAGAAAGCTCATTTGAAGAACGTAAATAACGAAAATATTATCGGTTTTGATGAGAATTTGTGAATTTTTTGACAAACATGTCTGTTCTCTATTGAAGTGCTGAGAAGTTTTAGTCTCAATAGGCTCTGCTTTCCTGAAAGCAGTAAAACCAATAATTTTTGGTATAAAAGACTGCCACTATTTTCCTCTTCGATTCCAAAGGCAATGCAAATGACTTGAGAATTTCAAGATTCTTTGATCCTTAATCATGGCGGATCTCAATTTTTTCAAGACAAATCATATCTAATGATAATGATGATTGTATGCAAATTTTTATTTTTCCATAAAGCAAATTACAATTTTTCTTTCAAGGTAAATAAAGCTGAATTGATGCCTTTTCGGTTCGATTTGACAAAATGCTGGATAATTCGACAAATAGTCATTAAGAATCTGGAATTTTAATTGAAATGTTAGATTCACGACCTGTCTTTTTCATCGGCAGATACCTTTTGAGAATATCACCAATTTTCTCTCGACTCACAGGTTTAATGCAAAACCCATCAACTCCGATCCCAGTTGCATGTACCTTGTCCTGCTCAGCTATGAAAGCTGTGCAAGCGACTATCACAATCGGTTCAATTTCCTTGTCTTTCATTTTCGTTTTCAGAATCCTTGTGGCTTCGAATCCGTCCATTATGGGCATATTGCAGTCCATAAAGATAACTTTATATTGATTTTGTTTGCTTGAGTCTTCTCTTAGTGTTTCCGAGTGTCTCTGTAGGACTTTTTGGATGGCTTGTTCACCGTTATAGGCGACATCGCAGGTATATCCGAGTTTGGAAAGGATCATTCGAAGCGCACAAATATTAAAGATATCATCATCAACGATGAGAATTTGTGAAGCTTTTGGTAGGGCTGGTTCCTCGTCGACTCGTATTCTCGGAGTTTTGAATTGGTTTAGTCTTTGTGTCCCCTTTTTCTCGGAATTCAACGAAATCAACGTTTTTCTAGGGAAGAGAGAATGAAGCGTTTCCATGTTCTCGTATTCGCTGCTGCTGTTAAGTCGCTCTTTCATATCAGAGCAAAGGTCTTCGGATCTTGCAGAGGTATTACTTCTTTCTCGGTTATCAGGGCAATCAGGTGGGTGGTCTAGGATCCAGAATGTGAAAGTCGTTCCTTTATTTACCTCTGATTCTACTTTGATTGTATTCGATAAATCTCCTGGACCTAAAGCTACCACTAAATTATTTGAAATAACGAGACCAAGACCAACTCCTTGTGCGTTAAGAACCGATTTCTCTCCAAGATCGATCTTTTCAAACGCTTTGAATAATTTCGCTTTGTTTTCTTCTGAGATTCCAATACCAGTGTCACTGATTGAGACTCTCAAAATTCTTTGTTCTTTCTTCGGAAGAGCGATATTAAAATTTCCTGGACTTCGGTCGATATCTATCACTCCTGGTGAAAATAATGGAGATGATGTAAGCGTTGCGAACTCTGCGGTGATTCTGATCTCTCCTACAAGCGTGAATTTGAGAGCGTTGCTCATTAAATTTAGGACTATCTGCTTCAGGCGGTTATGATCGGTACAAAATAGCTCGTTTTGCCCCTCCCAAGGTTTGTAATCGGCAAAAACCTTCAAGCCTTTGCGATTAGCTTGAATTTTGATGAGATTTAGGCATTCATCGAGAGTTTCATGCACGTTCTTCTTTTCAAACACCAGCCTCAACTTATTCTCTGACATCTGAGAGAAATCGAGGATATCATTGATGAGATTAAGCAATAACTGGTTGGATCTTAAAGCTGGGAAGAGGTAGTTGTCCTTAACTTCTGATAATTCTGAGAGATCAGGATGATCGATCGCTTCTTGTGTAAAGTTAATACTGGCGTTGAGAGGAGTCCGTAGCTCGTGAGAAACAGAAGCGAGAAGCCGAGTCTTGTAATTATTATTTTCTTGTAGAATGGTGACTAGACTTCGTTCGGTAATATCAGAAAACAAGAGAACAATTGACGGTTTCTCTTTAAACACAGTGTACATGACCTTGATTTCGAGGATGTAAGTCGTGTTTGATGAAGCAAAATTAGAGTCAGGAAGGACATGTTCTTGTGGACGTTCGACTGCCCCAGTGACGAGCATAAGTCTTCCCGGTTTGAGAGGATTTGTGCTTAACTCGATGGAGCCTGAACTCGTAGAGGTATTTGTCTTATTCTGTAGATTTTGGATCAGCTGCTGTGTCAGCTGCTTGAGGAACTCGCGAAAATTCATCTTATTTGCGGATTGGACAAGCGATTTAAGGTCAACTTCCTAAACAACAAATGAAATTATTGTTTAGCAAAACTACTAATGAGTTACCATGTCAGCAGAAAGCTGGGAAATCTTCTTGTACCCTTTCAAGCTGATCTTTTCAAAGTTTTGCTCGATGCTCTCATCAATATCCCACCATCTATGTTTCTCATTAGACCAGTTCCGATAGAGCGTTCCTTCTTGTAGGCCATAGATAATCACCCCATCTGAGGTCAAATCAAAGATTTCTTTGTATACTTTGGTTTCTTCATACAGCTGCTGTTTTTCAATAAAATATTTTCGACGGTCCTTCTCATTGAAGTAGGTGATTAAGATTTCGAGTAATACCATTTGAAACATCTTAATGAGTAAAAGATGGGAATAGCTAAGGAGATAGCATCCGATTCCAACTCTCAGGATGACTATAAGATAAGCGAAAAGTTTCAGATACCACCGAGAAATGGGACTGAAGGTCACAACACAGAGAAAACCCTGCAACCAACCGTAAATATATTGAAACATTGATGAGTCGTGGTCTTGGGTGAAATAAAAGAATTGATAGGCAAAGTATCCAGCAATCAAAACTAACAAAATGTCAAAGCTCCATCTCGATGCTTTAGGATGTCTTCTTAAGTGATCCCAATTTTTATGGATAAAGAGGCCAACCAACCCCATAAAGACAAAAATAACGGATCCGGTGACAGTCCGTACAATATTCTCTTCAATTGTGGAAGTGCCGCTATGAAATTGCCAGTAGTAGGTGTATGGAAGGACCGGAACCATCACCAACACTATAACGATGTCCGATCTGACGATCTTACTGAGGTAGGGCTCAATCGGCTCGTAATATTGCGCTTCATAGCTCTTATTCTTGAAATTCAGAAAATAATCCATTTGAAATCTGTCGAATAAATTTTCCTTTTAATTTTCTTTGATAATATATAATCCTGCTGAATTAAAATATTTTACGCAGACAAACTTTTTGAACTGCGTATTGTTCTTTTTTCAAAGGAACGTGAATTTGCCAATTAATTTTGATATTAATCATACAAATTCCCAAAATTTACAATTGTAAGAGTAAACTACTATGTTTATATCGTGATTTTATCGAGCAGAAGTCATAGGGATAGAGAAGTTCGCTTTTTAGACTGAATGGAAGGAAGCTAGTGATGTCTGAAAGAAAGAACAATTATTTTTTTTCAAACTTACTTTTAAAATAAGGATCTTAAACCCAAATATATAATCAAATTTTTTTTCTTGGCTTGAGTTTTGATTGAAAATCATCCACGAATCTAAAAAATCTAATTGTATTGTCTGAGTCGAAAATTTACAAAATATGACATCATCGGTAGTTGCAAAATCCGTTAGTACAAGCAAGTTCTAATGCACTAAGTTGCTCTCTGTTGATTACTTAATTGAATCTTTGAGTTGTCTACACTTTGGCGGGTAATGTTCCTTTTGTAGATATGATCGCAGTGAAGACAGTAAATTTAGCTTTGTAGAATTGAGATCTCTGAAGGGTATATTCTTTGATTAAATGTTGTATTTTAATTGACTGTTAGTGTTCTGTATAAACAGTAAAGAAATAAAATTTGAGAATAACCCAAGTTAATTAAAGACATCAGTCGGACTCCTTTTCAGGCATCATTTAAAGCATACCAAGGCAAGTTTGCATTGATTTTTCGAAAAAACTTAGAAAGTTTGGTGGCAAAGCGATGAGATCTCTCACTCTCTCGGCTCTATAGAGGTAGTTAGAAAAAAATTTGAAATGAAAACTTCTGCTGGGTTTAATCTGGCGAACGTGGCCTTTCATACTGAATTTAATGTAAAAGCGATAACTTGCCCTCGCTCTGCGGAGCAATTGAGAGTCGCTGGTAACATAATGAATAAAAAGTACTGTCTCTAGATTCTCCTGCGAAAAACGATTTTAAGTCTGAGAGGGAAGAGAAGGAGGATCTCTCTCTTAGGGCTTAAATAAGAGTCTTAATTTGTAATTAGCTCACATTACACCTAGCCTTTTGATCAAGTCTTAACAATGTCAAGACGGTAATGTATTTTCTTCCTCACTCACAAAACCAATTACAAAGTCTTTTTCATGTAAAGAAAGTTGAATTTATGTCTTTTTACACAACATGGACAAAAGTAAGATAGATTGATGGAATTAAGAATCAGAAAATTTAATTGAAATGCTTTATTCATGACCTGACTTTTTGATAGGCAGATACCTATTGAGAATATCACCTATTTTTTCTCTATTCACAGGCTTGATACAAAACGAATCAACTCCGATCCCAGTTGCATGTACCTTGTCCTGCTCAGCTATGAAAGCGGTACAAACGACTATCGCAATAGGATCAATTTCTTTTTCTTTCATTTTCGTTTTTAGAATCCTTGAGGCTTCGAATCCGTCCATTATGGGCATATTGCAGTCCATAAAAATCATCTTGTATTGACTTTGTTTGTTTTCTTCGGGCCTCGAGGTATCTAATTGCCTTTGAAGAACCTTTTGAATGGCTTGCTCACCATTATAGGCTGCATCGCAAGTATATCCAAGTTTGGAAAGAATCATCTGGAGAGCACAGATATTGAATATGTCATCATCAACGATGAGAATTTGAGGAGTTTCAGAGGCCTTATTCCTGCTACTTGTCAATATCCTAGGAGTGTTGGGTTGATCCAGGCACTTCTTCTCTGAGCACACCGAAGCCAGCGTTTTTTTAGGAAGGAAACAATGAAGAGTCTCCAAATTTTCGTTTTCGCTACTGCTATTCATCCTCTCTTTCATTTCAGAACAAAGATCCTCTGATCTTATCGAGATATCGTTCCTTTTTCTCTTCTCGCTTCTTTCAGGAGAGTGATCTATGATCCAAAAAGTGAACGTAGTGCCTTTGTTAGCCTCTGATTCCACTTTGATAGCATTGGATGCGTCTTCTGGGCCTAATGACAGCACCAAATTATTTGAGATAACAAGTCCGAGGCCAACTCCTTGTGCGTTAAGGACCGATTTCTCTCCAAGCTCAATCTTCTCAAACGCCTTAAATAACTTCGCTTTATTTTCTTCGGAGATTCCAATACCGGTGTCGCTGATTGAGACCTTCAAAATTCTTTGATCGTTTCTCAGAGGCAAGGTTTCAAATTTCTCAAGCTCTATCACCTCTGATGAGGCTGATAACAAAGGGAGTGTTGACAGTGTCTCAGTTGATGCAGTGAGTCGAATCTCTCCGACAAGAGTGAACTTGAGAGCGTTACTTAGCAAATTGAGGATGATCTGCTTAAGGCGATTATGATCAGTACAAAACAGTTCGTTTTGTCCTTTCTCGAAGTTGAATTCTGCAGAAACCCTCAAACCCTTGCGATTGGCTTGTATTTTGATGAGATTCAGGCAATCATTGAGAGTTTCATACACGTTCTTGTTTTCATATACCAGTCTAAGCTTATTCTCTGACATTTGAGAGAAATCGAGTATGTCATTAATGAGGTTTAGTAATAGCTGGCTGGATCTGAGAGCAGGAACGAGGTAGTTTTCTTTGAGCTCGAGTAATCCCGAGAGGGCTGGGTGATCAATAGCCTCCTGAGTGAAATTGATGCTCGCGTTGAGAGGAGTGCGTAGCTCATGCGAAACAGAAGCAAGAAGACGATTCTTGTAGTTGTTATTTTCTTGTAGAATTGTAACGAGACTACGCTCAGTGATGTCAGAGAACACAAGAGCAAGGGAAGGCTTCTCTTTGAATACAGTAACCAGAATTTTGATTTCGAGGAGAAAAGTTGTGTTAATGAGTTGAGAATCAGGTTCTGATGTCGGAACATTACTTTCTGGACATTTGACCGATCCCGTCAGGACCATAAGTTTGCCAGGGATCAGAGAATTCGAAGGTAAACTTGAACTGGTCGTATGATTTCGCTGATTCAATAAGTTCTCATTAAGCTGGTGCGTTAGATGCTTCAGAAACTCGCAAAAATTAGGCTTTTTTGAAGCTTGGACAAATGAGTTCAGATCTAGTTCCTGAATAACAAAGTAGAAAGCGTTAGAGGAGAAATCATTAATTAATTTTTTACCATAGCCGTAGGGAGCTGGGAAACCATATTGTACTCTTTTAGGATGATATTCTTAAAATTTTGCTCAATATCCTCATCGGTTTTCCACCAACGATGTGTCTCATTGGAACAGTTTCGGAACATCATTCCTTCTTGTAGTCCATAGATAATAACTTCATCTGAAGTCAAATCAAAGATCTCTTTGTAAACTTTGGTTTCTTCATACAATTGCTGCTTTTCAATGAAATATTTTCGTCGGTCTTTTTCACTGAAGTAAGTGAGCAAGGCTTCAAGAAAAACCATTTGGATAATTTTTATCACCAAAAGATGACAATGGGTGGTTAGATAAACCCCGATTCCAGTTCTCAAGATAACAATAAGATAGGCCGAGAGCTTAAGGTACCAGCGGGAAATAGGATTAAAGACCGTAACACAAAGAAAACAATGCCACCATCCATATGTGTAATGATACGTAGGCGAACCATTGTCGTCAACAAAATTCCAGAATTGATATGCATGGTATCCAGCAATAAAATTAAACAAGATATCAAAACCCCATCTCGTTGCATTTCGGTGCTTTCTTAAGATTTCCCATTTCTTCCGAATGCAGATTGCCAGAACCCCCAGAAACACAAATATAATGCTTCCTATTGCAGACCAAATTATATTACCCTTATCTGTATCAATTGCATCTTTGTATTGCATGTAGTAGAGATATGGAAGGAATGGCACCACCACAACCACTGTAATAAGGTTCGATCTGACGATTTTACTGAGGTAAGGTTCGATAGATTCATTGTACTGGGCTTCATAGTTCTTATTCTTGAAGTTTAAAAAGTAATCCATTTGTCCAGATACTTAATTTTTTTTATTGAGTTTTGCAGAATGTTCAGAGTAGGTAATACTTTCTTGCACTGATCAAATTTCCGAAAAAGGAATCACCGTACATTTTGATTAATAATTTCGAACATTTGGAAATAGAGCCTTGAAATAACAAAGTAACTGTATCAGACAGTAGAATAGTTGAAATAATTATTTGCAGAGCTATGCCATTTCAAAGAGTAGAGGGGGAAATGCTGTTAGAAAACGGCCGAACATGCCAAAGATGATATAATTTGCGAGCTGAAGCCACCAAGGCAATATTCCCGAACATGAGAGCCTCTTTTGATGCTAATTCCAGAAGAACTAACAAAAATTTAATAAGTTAATGTACCCCTCCAAGTGCGGGTGTTTTCATTCGGATTTTCATTTATTCGAGAATATGTTATAAATTAAAGCTGTCATCTTTAAAAAGTTTACGGTTTCAATACTAAATTAAATTCTGGACTCCACTTTGGGCTTTCTATTGGAAATTTTGAACCATCACGAGGAAATATGTAGGTTTTTTGTTTTTTTTTTTATTGGAGCTTGGAAAGACGGCTTTCTTTGAAACAAACTTGAGCCATTCAAAATAATGATTACAACATTGCCTTGTGAGAAATAGGCCAATTTTGAAGGCCAAAGATTGGCTGATAGTTTTAAAGTAATCATAGGAACTGCTAATTCAGAAGTTATGCTAGAAACTACGGAAGTAATAGGAGACTATCTTTCTTTAACTTTGTAAAATTGGTTATTTTCGAATTATTGATTGATATGACCATAAATAGGCAAGAATTCTTTGGCTTTCGACTTTAGTAAGCATTGGAAAGTATTTCATTATGGAATGCAAGAAAATCTTCATCACGAAATAGCTTTTACTTGCATTATTTTTAGTGTGATTTGATAGTGCGTAATACAGATGATTTTTTTTCACTAACAACATTCACTGAGCAGATTTGAAGTAATTCAAATTATTGACAATATGTGTCACTTGAAATGAAATTTATTGTATTTTTCTGTAAAAATCTACTCAAAGTCTTTTCTACTGAGAGCAAGATGCGATACCTGTTTGTAAAATTCGGAATATGTAAAATATTACAATAAAGTATTGCTTAGTTTCAGAATGCTCCTTTGAATTCTTTCTTCGCCTCAATTTTATTTCACAGGCAGATAGGTTTTGAGAATCTCACTTATTTTCTCTCTATTTACGGGCTTAATGCAGAATGAATCAACACCGAGCTCATTTGCAATTACTTTATCTTGTTCAGCAATGAAAGCTGTACAAGCAACTATCCTAATCAGGTCTATTTCTTTATTTTTCATTTTTGTTTTCAGGATTTTCGTGGCCTCAAAACCATCCATTATAGGCATATTGCAGTCCATAAGTATAACCTTGTATTGATATTGTTTCACAGAGTCTTCTCTTAGTGTTCCTGAGTGCCTCTGAAGAACTTTTTGAATGGCTTGGTCGCCGTTATAGGCTACGTCGCAGGAATATCCGAGTTTGGAAAGGACCATTTGAAGGGCACAAATATTGAAGATGTCGTCATCGACAATTAGAATTGGAGGACTTTTTGGTGGATTTTGATCGTCCTCGGTTTGTATCCTCTGGGTTTTTAATGGAATAACTCTTCCCGAGGTCATTCTCTCGGAATTCAATGAAATCAACGTTTTTTTGGGAATGAAAGAGTGAAGAGTTTCCATGTTTTCGTATTCACTATCGCTGTTAAATCGCTCTTTCATATCAGAACAAATATCTTCCGACCTCATTGAAGTATTAATTCTTTCCTGTTGGTTCTTGGTTGTTTCAGGTGGATGGTCTATGATCCAAAATGTAAAAGATGTACCCTTATTCACTTCAGATTCCACCCTAATGGCATTCGATGAGTCCCCTGGGCCCAAAGCGACCACTAGATTGTTTGAGATAACAAGTCCTAGACCAACTCCTTGCGCGTTAAGGACCGACTTCTCTCCTAGGTCAATCTTTGCAAACGCTTTAAATAACTTCCCTTTGTTTTCTTCTGATATTCCAATACCAGTGTCGCTGATTGTAACCCTCAATATTCTCTTTCTTTGTTTTGTCGTAAGGCCTTCATCGATTTCTGAGAATTCATCAAAAGCTATCATTTCTGGCAAATATCTTGCTAATGGAGTAAGAGATGCTAACGTCTCTGTCTCTGCGGTGATATTTATTTCTCCTGCGAGTGTGAACTTTAGCGAATTACTTAGTAAATTTAAGACTATCTGCTTCAATCGATTGTGGTCGGTGCAAAATAATTCTTCCTGTTTATTCTCAAATTTGTAATCCGCAGTAACTTTCAATCCCTTGCGACCAGCTTGTATTTTGATGAGACTCGCACATTCATCAAGAGTTTCATACACGTTCTTGTTCTCAAATACTAGCCTGAGCTTATTCGCTGACATTTGGGAGAAATCGAGGATATCATTAATGAGAAACAGCAGTAATTGACTAGATCTGAGAGCGGGAATGAGATAATTTTCTTTAATATCAGCGCATTCTGAGAGTACAGGGTGATCGATGGCTTCTTGTGTAAAATTAATACTGGCGTTGAGAGGAGTGCGTAGTTCGTGAGACACGGAGGCAAGGAGTCGATTTTTGTACTTATTGTTTTCTTGGAGAATTGTGACGAGACTACGCTCAGTAATATCAGAGAAGACGAGAGCAAGTGATGGCTTTTCTTTGAATATTGTGAACAATATTTTAATCTCCAGGAGAAAAGTTGCACTTGTACTCAGAGGGTCGGATTCTGGGGTGCTGTCGTTGCCGTGTGGCCGTTCCACTGATCCAGTGAGTAGCACAAGTTTGCCCGGTTTGAGAGAACAAGCGGCTGGATTGTTCAAACTTGAACTGATAGAGCGTCTTCGCGTATTTGACAAATTTTGACCCAGCTGCTGTATGAGATGCTTCAAAAACTCGCGAAAATTCGGTTTGTTTGAAGATTGCACAAGAAAATCCAAGTCGAGTTCCTACAATATAATATTATTGCACAAAAATTACGAAAGAGTTATTTTTACCATAGCTGTAGGTAGCTGGGACACCTTCTTGTACTCTTTCAGGAAGATTTTCTCGAAATTCCGCTCGATATTATCATCAATATTCCACCACCTATGTTTCTCATTTGACCAGTTTCTAAATAGCATTCCTTCTTGAAGTCCATAGATTATAACTCCATCTGAGGTTAAATCAAAGATTTCCTTGTAAACTTTGGTTTCTTCATACAACTGCTGCTTTTCAATAAAATATTTTCTGCGGTCTTTCTCACTAAAGTAAGCGAGTAAGGCTTCAAGAAATGCCATTTGAAACATTTTCATCAGCAACAGAGGAGATGGGGTGACGAGATAAACTCCGATACCGATTCGCAGGATGACAACAAGGTAAGCTGAAAGTTTAAGATACCATCGAGAAATGGGACTAAAGACCGCAACACACAGAAAACACTGATACCATCCGTAAATAAAATGATATCCAGCAGAGTCACTGATAATGGTGAAATTAAAGAAATGATAGGCGAAGTATCCCGCAATCAATATGAACAAAATATCAAAACTCCATCTCGTAGCATGTCGATGTCTTCGCAAGAGATCCCAGTTTTTTCGAATCAAAACTCCAAGTAGGCCCAACAGCACGTAGATTATGCCGCCAATGACGAAACGTGTAGTATAAACCACGACTGAGGACACACCACCTTGATATTGATAATAATAGGTGTAGGGAAGGAATGGCAGGACCGCGACTACTGTAACAAAGCTCGATCTGACGATTTTACTGAGATAGGGTTCGATAGACTCGTAATACTGAGCTTCGTAGCTCTTATTCTTGAAATTCAAAAAATGGTCCATTAGTCTGAGAGTTTTATATTGTAAAATAAAATTCTTTTTAATCGCTTTGCTTCTGAGCTTCATTTAATTAAACCTGTTACAATCCTATTTATTCACAAAGGAGCAGTTGGCAGGGACTGCTAAAGTAAGATTCAGTGATAGAGGCCCAAATTAACTTCTCCTATGCCCTTGGTGGATAATATTAACTTGAAATAGTATATGGAATTCGTCTCAAGTGATCAATTGGTAGGAACGAGATTCAGATTAAAAGGAGAGTCACAACAGAATCAGACTCAGACAGCTGGGAACGTTATTAGAGTTGTTTTGCTCGTCCTTTTCCATCGGGGTTGTGATTCTAAATAATGGGAGTAGCTTTCACTCCAAACTGAGCATTGGCTCCAGATACGTGGAGACGACGTGCTGCAAACCAACGTCGTGAAAGCAATCCTTTTAGTAAAGGGGACCCTAAACATGAAAAAAAGGAAAAGTTCCATGGACTAAAGTACCGTCTTTGGGGTTGTTTCCTGAATTAAAAGCTTCACGTTCAGTAATTATTGCACTTTTAGAAAGATGTGTAGTGAAAAAACAAAATAAAAAAAAAAGAATTTGAAGAAATTTCGTTATTTTTACCTGCTATTGAAACCCTTCAGTCACATACGAGGATAGAACACACATTCACGATCCAATTGAGAATTAAGAAGAACAAAAGTATGTACAGTGACCCATCAAAGAAATATATTACACTGAGAGAAAAAGAATAGCTGCACTTAAATTCGCAATTTCTCTCAATTCTGAACGTCTGAATTCCTTTTTCTTGAGAGAGAAAATAGTGTAGTGTAATGTTATGAAAGTAATGAATGGCAAATTGTAGAAACTAGAATGGTCTTAGTAAAGTAGTCGAAACATATCAGAATATGATACGAATCAATGCCTCAAGCACCATTGACTGTTCCAGGAGGATCTTGATGGCTAAAAAATTATTCCTTATGAAATTTACAACGCATACAACCTCCATTGAATTTGATTTCCATGGAAGGATTTCTTCATAAAACGCAAGACAGCCCTATGATGCAAATAAATTAAAGTAGACTATATTGCTGTTTCGCCTGAATAGAAACCTGGAAATGTTAATTATATTGTATCTAGCTAAAAAGATATCCAGGAAAGGTATTAACTCCAATTTGATTTCCATGCATCTTATCATTTCCGAAAAAGAGTTCTTTCTACGCAAAACTGCACTCTAATCACTTATTTTATGAAGAATTAAGATTCATATTGATAAATCAAGCTACTGAACTTCATTTATTTATACCTCCCTGTTCCATGTATGCAACAATCCTTTATTTGTAAAGCTTGCAGAGCTCATCATGAAAATGTGGCGCTATAAGTTGTTTAATGTTGATATTGGTTCATACAAATCCTTTTTTGTAGAAACAAAACTCCTATTGGAGAAAGTACTCCTTCCAGCAGCTTAAATCCTTAAAAAGCTGTCTACAAAGGAAGTTTATGAACAGTATCGTCACATCATAGAATTCCTGTAAATCATGTTATAGAATTCCTTGACAAATATGCACTTTTTCTTTTTAAAGGAGGAAAGATGGATTCTAGACTATACACAAAAACAACTAAATCGAATTTTGAATGGCCCTCTTGAAAAGAGGGGATATTGAAATCAGAGGATCTATATAAATTGAGTGGAGCTGCTTTTATTTAATGCAATGCTAACTTGTTGTTTTATCGGCTTAACAAGTTCGTTTTTCCGAGATGATTGGTATGATACTTGCGCACATAGGAGTTGCCAAGACGATTTACGGTGATCACTTAATGAAGAGAGTATCAACGGAAAACGAAAGCCTTCGTAATCTGTATGTTACAAAACCACTATGACCGAGATGAAAATATGGTAGAGTCTTACGGACTTGTTGAAGAGAATTGCTTCTACAATGTTCTCGAGACTTCTATCAAAAACTATTTCGCCCGATGAATTTACATGGGTTTAATAGAGCAATATAGCTTCTTTGATAATGCTTCTAAGGACAATTGGATATGTGAACAATAATGGGATTTGTTTGAAGGTAAAATGAGTGAGATTGTAGCGAATCCCATTTATTTAGCAAAAAAAGTTGATCTGAATGGAAGACCTTGCTTTAAATAAAAGTGACGAACAATTTAATCCAAGGCTAATTTGGGAATTCTGACGTGTTAGCAAAATTCAGCAATCTCGAGCCAGATATTTTAGTAGCTTGAATAAAATCTAATTATTATTTCTCGAGATACACGAATTCGAAATTTGAACTTTCAGAGCCCTATTTTGATATTGATGTCCGAAAATTAAGCTTTTGGCTCTGGAACCTTCTTATATTGCACAATCTATCTCGAGTTAAGATGAAAAAAGAGCAGCAGCCAACGTTTCAAATAAATTAGCTTCTAGTGTTAGATATTTTGCGATTGTTAAAAAAAGCTACAAAAATATAGCCAAATTCCAAAATTAAATATTTTGCTTTGGGAGAAATTCTGTCATATGATTCGAAAATTGGGTTTTCTTATTTTTGCAAGTCTGTTCCTCTACCACCTCATGAATACCTTGGTGCTTTCTAGTAACACTACCCCTTTCCACTCAAGGTAACCTGACATTCAAATAGGTCAAGTGCAAATTTTGTATCTTCAAGAAAATCAGATCACTCCTTCCAATACGTCAGAGATACAGGCTACATTTTCTGATCTATGCTCAAATTGCGTTGGGGTGACACAGTACGCTGTCAGTTTCTGGGTGCAAAAAAATAGTTTTTATGGATCTAATTGGAACACCTTATTCAGATTATCAAATGATCAAGCGTAATACACTGATTAGATGATCTTTCAAAATGAGAAAATATAGGTATGGGGCCGACACTGGAATAGGAAGATTGATCCTGGTTGTTGCGAGGTCAGACAATGCACACTATTTTTGTTCAGAAACAGGTCCAAACAGTCTTGGCGCCCATGCAGACCCATTGAATGTAAAATGATTTGTTATTTCTCCTGTTATTAATAACTTGTCTCTCTAAATTCAATAGAGGATAGGAAGTGTTTTATTCCAGAACAATGAGTGGGTCTTTATGAGTTTTGCGAGAAGCGATGATAGTGGAATCAAGACGATGTTTACATACAAGCTCCAGTTAGGAGGAACCTATGACTCAATAATTACGATAGTGAATGCGAATGCGCCTGGAACTTACCAGCTGGGGCCGTCATCTGTCTTTACTTGGGGCGGAAAGGATCAAACTCATTTGTATTGCGCTTGCACCATGCAATATGTGAGATTCTATGTGAATTATGCTCCGGAGACTCAGGATCAAATGGTTAATTTAGCTCTCATGAACCCGCAGAGTAATTTCAATTACGAAATGAATTTCATTAATTTTTTCACTTTAATCTCTTCTCAGGCACTCTTATTCGATTCTATTTCGCCTCAGACCCAATGACAAATAACAATCAAACATTCATTGTCTCTCTACGAACGAATATCACACAATCTCTTACAACTGGTTTCAGAGGTAATTAAATCCTCCGCTTCATTGAATATCTTTTCCCTCCGAATTATGAGGATTCATTGTTGCGGTCGAATCATCTGATGCCAGTTTTGGACCTTATAACTCGATTAAGTGTCGTCCGGAGCAAGTAGTAACGTATCAAGTTGGCGCGAATATCCCACAACATGGTCTTGTTATAGCCATGGATTTCTATCCATATTCATCAGGGCCAGCAAATCAAACGATCTTCAGCATAATAAATAAGGAACTAGCGTTCGTCTCGATGCGAGTCAGGTATCTTTCTGGGAAGCTAAATGTCTTGATGAATTCATCTCCGTCATCCGCATATTACGTTTTAAATTCCTCGATGAACGCACAAGTTGCTCCAGGTAATCAAATTGAAATAATTTCAGTATAACCCAGGTTTCTCTTTTTCCATTAGACAATTGGAATCGCATCATTATCGAAATTATTCAAGCTCAACCTATTGAGTTTGAAGTTGGATTCTCGTCTCTGAGGATCTGGGTAAATCAAACGATCACTGGTCCGATCTATTTTGGAGATTTCGAAACCCAAAACCTTCCGATAGCTGATGGAGGAGACAGCGTGCTGAGGCTTTGTAGTGGAGAACCGACAATGTATTCACATTTTGACGCGATGAATTTTCTGTGGATTCAAGGTTCAGAAAGCCTTTTTGTCAATGAATCAGGTACTAATGACATCCCAGGAGGAAATTTTACTTTATATTTCAAATAGATCCTACTTGTAATTTAACGGGATTCTTGCAACCAAACCAAGCCACATGTCTGCTTTGCAGACCTGGGTATTATCTGCAGGAGAACGCCTGTGTCAATGAGCCTGCTGACGGGTATTTTTTCCATAATGAAACGGGCTCTTATCAAAGTAATAGAATCATATTTCTTCTTCACAAATCTAATCAGGCTTTTTCCAACCCTAGAGTGCCAGGACGGACTGTATTATGTAATGACTCGTTTTTTTGAACTTGAATCATCTATTATTGTTTGCATTCTTGATTAGAATGCCAGCGGATTTTGCGTGAACTGTACATCAGGCAGAGAGTTTATCTCGGGATATGAATGCAAGAACTGTGATTCAACTTGTAAAACATGCTCGGGTCCGCAAGCAAACCAATGCATTACTTGTGATATCGGAGTTTATTTCCATTCAAACAGTTGCGTGACCGCTTGCCCAGATGGGTATTATCCGAATTCGACTGACTTCAAATGTTATGGTAAAATATTTGGTAGAAAGTTGAAGTTTAATCATCCGATATTTCCATAGATTGCTCCTCTGCTTGTGCTACTTGCTATGGTTCGAGTGCAACTAACTGTATCAGCTGCCAACCTGGGTTGTTTCTCGAATCTTCGACTTGCCTATCTGTCTGCCCTCAAGGGAAATTCGCAAATTTGCAAACCAAAACATGTGACGGTAACTTTATTAATCAAAACACTAGACTAACAATACATCTATTCGAATATCCAAATAGCATGCGACCTCTCATGCAAAACCTGCAGTGGACCTTCTAATCTAAGCTGCTTGAGCTGCAATACTGCAGGAAACACTCCTTATTTTTACAATTCTGCTTGCTTTTCACAATGTCCAAACGGAACATACGCGAACTCCTCGATCTCAAAATGTTCAAGTACCAAATATATAGAATTCAAGCTATCTAATAATCTACTTACAGACTGTCACAGTTCTTGTTTAACATGTTATGGAGCCTTAAATACTCAGTGTCTTAGCTGCCAACCCGCACTGTACTTCACGGCGACTGAAGGCACTTGTGCAACTCAATGTGTAGCCCCATATGCTGCCGTTTTTCAGACAAAAACCTGTGAAATTCAAACTCCTGATGCGCAAAGTCTGAACTCTGCTCTCCAAGGATTAATGGATACTATGCCAAGCAATTCGTCTCTCGAAGGCCAAGGAGCATTTCTCGAGTCCTTATCTACCACTATCACAAATTTCAACACTGAAAATTACGGATCAACCGCTTCTTCCTCCTCCTCGTCATCTTCATCTTCCTGTACGAACTGTAATGGAAATGGTGCATGCCAATATGATCCTCTTTATCTTAAGGACACTTGTCAGTGCGACCCTGGGTGGATAGGTGATGCTTGCTCGGTTTCGCAGTC
>ENA-UOUE01000317-UOUE01000317.1-compost-metagenome-genome-assembly--contig:-NODE-317-length-40576-cov-12.879725_pt1 | contig 40576 bp, 21 predicted proteins | sample MGYA00238146_ERZ747223 | MGnify/ENA primary metagenome ERZ747223 (study PRJEB28781, sample SAMN06268865) | compost metagenome | isolation source: single cell | place: USA: California, Emeryville, Joint...
CTCGTGATCGGGCCTGTTCCGGTTAGCTAGATAAAATAAAAAAGAGGAAATATACTGTGTAGTGAATTACCAGATCATGCGCGCAGTCCCTTACTCAGTGGCTAGGAAAAATATCACCAGCTGCCAAATTAACTCAAAAGCGCCGTTTACAATTCAGCATGGCTGATAATGTGAAAAATACAGTCAATAATGCATGAAATGTTATAACGATTTGCAGTCCATCACAAAGATCTTCTGTTTGAAGAGTTCTACAAGTCTGATAGATGTCGGAGCAGTATTTTAAAACTATTTCATATACTTATTTCAGTGAGATTATCTCAATTACTTTTCATTTAGTTGTAAAGGGAAAGGGAATGCTCTGCAAAACTAATTGCAAGTAAATATTTTACAATTAATTTTATAATAGGAAATTCCTTTTAAATATTTTGATTTTTTTCTAAATGTTGTAATTATTTCAAAGATTTTTTCAAATCATCGTGGTCAATTCCAAATTGTCCTTGAAACTCTCAAATTCGCTCTTTAAACTGTATAACCTGACCCTGGTAATGTAATCGGTAGAATTTCTGGATCGGATATTAATTTTCTTATTGAGACATGATTAACTATTCAATGACCTTAAATGAAGTAATCACTGGGAAAAATATATGATATGATCAAAATGTGGATCGTAACAACTGGAAAATTTGAATTGAAAAACAGCAATAATTACCTCAATTTTAAAGTCGTTAAGTTCATTTCCAGGCATAAATCTCTTTCAAATTTCGTTGGAAATAATACATTTTCATTACTCATGATGACCAGAGGCATTTTCTTTTGTGCATGATTATCTGCAACACATTTTAGCAGATTGGTCAAGGAAAATAGAAATAACTAAATGGATCAAGACTTAATTTCCTCTCAGAAAACTCGCTCAAGATGTAATTGCTTCTCTTGCTATTTATTCATTAGAATAAGTTTCAAAGGGGTACGTTAAAAATCGCAGCATAACTTCTTTATTAATATGAAAAATCTCGTTGAAGCGGATGTGTAAAATTGGACACTCAAATTCGTGGCTCAAGCCATCACTAACAAGTTCTTTCTTCTCTGTTATCGGAGCATTGTATTCTATCTTAATTTATATAAAGAGACCACTTTTGGTCATCAATAATTGATTTTTAAATTGATTAGATTAATCATCGTTATTAGAATTGATTTCTTTCAGGTAATTTGGTATTGGCTCTTTGATCGGAAAATTTACATATTTTATGATGCTGCACATAGCTTATAACGTAATGGGTAGCTTGAACAATTAATACTCTTTCGTGCTCGGCTTCTTCATTATGAAAGGTAAATTGAGATAAAGATATATATGATAATCCTAATAAATATTAGAACAACTAAAAAACCAGCATTACTGGGTTTCTCAATTTAATGTGTTATTTTTCAAAACAAATAGGATACTAATCGATTTTAATCTCCCATATTCTGCTTGAGTGTGAAAACGCTTCTTATCAAGATTTAAATCTACTCAAATTCAAAACTCCTCAGTTTTTTTCTTACTTTGTTGACTACTACTATATAGTTCCCTCAGATACTTTTTGATATTGCAATCAGAGACCTCAAGTAAAAAATCTTCCATATTGAAAAATACTAACTAATAATTAAAGCTGCTGTCCTGCCTGAAATTTCCACTGCAAAGCCAAATAACTACAAAGCAAATAACTAGCGCGTTAAATTTTGTATGAAACAGAATTTATGTACTACAATAAAAAACCCGACAAAGATCAGAATTAATCATAGCTCTACAGTATAATCAACATGCTGTATTAATTTTGAATAATTAGCAAGAAAATCGAAATAATAATAATCCCTCAAAAAAACATTGAAATTTAATAACTATGAGTCCACTATCCAATCAAAATCTTTCGACTAAACCTATTCAGACATATTGGGTATGATAATTGTAATCGAATATGATTCCTTGAATATTTTGTTGTATTGGTAAAAACGGTGAATCCTTTTAACTTCATGCATTTGTATTTGGTTATGCTGCTTTTGAAAAGCTTAATAATATAACACTCTCAATTTGGAGTTTATTGAACTACCTCTTCAAATTTTAACAAATTGACCCAACTTAACATAGAGAAAATCCTACAACGAACTTAATGAACGATCTCCATCCAACCTCGCAGACAATGACTAATGCTGCGGTTCACGAGTTTTGATATTTACAAAGCTTTAGTGTTCTTTCGTTCTAGCAATTACAGTCTCAATTAGTACAAATTAATCTCAACGCAACTCTTAAAATTCTATTGATGCAAATTTTGCAAATCTCTTCGTCCCTTACAGCGAAGTGTTCATCAAAGAAGCTCAAAACACTATATTTTGAATTTACTTTGCAGTTAACTTTGGTGTTTTACAGACTTATTAGCTTAGATTTAGTAAGCTCGTCCTAATTCTTATATATATACTTCAGCCAATTAATTCACAAAATAATATGCAGCAAAAAAAAAATAATGATACCTCCCTAATCGCTTAGGAAGAGTCCCAATTATTCAAATAACTCTTGACCAATCCTTTAGTACGTCTGAACGTTTCAGCTCATTTCTTTCCGGTGTTAAAATTGTCGTTTTTCCTGTTCGTTCTTCCATTATTCATATCAACAAATTGGTTCGTTACGACATACGGAACGGGATAGCTATAAATTGTTGTCGGCATCCCAGTAAACATCGGCGTCGGCATAGGGAAGGAATTCATCATATTCAAGTTCATGTTCATATTCATGCTGTTTACGTAGTCTCCAAACACCATGGGACCATATTCAAAGCTCATGAAATTTCCTGTCGGATAGTCCGACTTCATCTCTGGGCTGTTAATGCCGTAAAGAATATTCTTGTAGCGAGGGTCAATAGTACCCTTAAAATACGAGTCCCTGAGTTTAATAAAAGCCGACAGCGTTAAGAGCGCGTCACTACCTGCTTGATGCTGAGGTCCTATTCGTTTCACCTAGTAATAAGTTAAGCACACAGAGCAACTTCGTTATATGATACATTCAAATCGAAAGCCAGTTTGCTTAATCCTCCAACCTTGAATGTGTCCACTTCACTTACAAGGTACTTCAGATCGTAGAATGACGGGAAATAAGCTGCGAGAAGCTTGATGAAATCGGATTCATTGTTCGGCAGTGGCACCGTATTTATCATCTTGAGCAAATATCCAAAATCAAATCCTCCATGAAAGCAAATCCATGTCACATCTTCATTCAGAAGGAAACCTACGCATCAGATGTCGGTTAAATATTATCAGTCGCACCGAAATAATACCTGACGAAATGAGATATTCGGCGAAGAGCTGAGGGCTGACACCATTTGCTGCGTGCTTTTCGAATTGGATCCCGGAAACGGTAAGCAGATTCATAGAGTCTTGGGTGCAAGGGTCATTTCTAATGAGATTTTAGCGAGTGTTTTAGTTAAACAATTATTACTCCTTATCAAATTTCAAATTGAATTGCCAGGTGCTAATTCCAGGTGGGACTTCTCCTTCATCATTGCAAAGGCTGATGCCGATTTGAATGCATTTTAATTTATCAACATTCATTTTTATAATTCGGTATTCTAGATTCGGGTTTTCCTTTCTCCGAAGGCTTAGTCAGAAAATTTTCGAGATCAGAAATATACATTATACAGTGATTCGGATTCGTTTGGTCGATACACAACTCCAGGGAACTCCGTGTCCTTTAGTTTAGAGAGAATGTCAAGGAGTTTTCAAGAAAATTTAGTTACTAATGCGATCCAGCGATAATGTTGTGCTAGCTTCATGATCCGTCGGAACTCTGTGTCTAAATTATCTTCCCATACATCTTGAATTTGAGCTGAGCTTAGAGCGTGTATATGCTGGCTTCCCTTTGTAGAAGAAACTGTCGGTGTCGTGCGAAGAGTTGAATTATCTAGAGGAATAAATGAATTTGCTGCTTCAAGGTTAGTTTGAATACATTGCATAGTTTGAGAATCGGGGGTATGAGTATTCATCGTTCGAATGTATTAAGTGGTTAGTGTTGATGAATGAGTCTTGAAGAACTTTTATGAGTTTTTAGTTTTTGACTGCTTTTCTTTTTTAATTTTTTGTTTTGGCTTTTATCTCTCGCGAGGTGCAGTGCAAGGTAAATTAACGCGCTACATTTCATTTATTTTTTTCAAGCCATTAAACCTTTTAGCGCTATAATTTGATCAAATAGATCCAATGTCTGAACAAAAACGAGTACGTTTTCTAGAATGCAATTTTTGTTCTCGAATCACTAATTTATGAAAATTTACAATGTAACTAATTGATTATCTCATTGACTGGCTTGGTTGAGGGCAAAAGCGAAAAAGTCCGAATCCAACAGGTTGCTTCAATCGTAGAACACAGTTTCTGTCTAGTAGTTATAAAATGACGATTCAATTAAAAGCTCTCAAACTGATGGAATAAGTCATCTATGAGTCACAATGAAGATCATTCTTTCAAGTTATTATGATGTGGTCCAATAATGAATTGTCATGACATGTGGTTTGAATGGTTTAACTTGAAAGAAATAGATTTTGAAAAATATCTCGATTGAGCAAGTGTCTGTTGGTAATTCAAAAAATCGAGCTAATTATCGTAAAATTTGAAATAAAATCAAGATATTAACAGCTTCAATCAGATGTCAAGTTGGAGAAATCTCCTCACGCCATTGCAAGAAAAAACGCTATCCCGCAATCCAGACTATGCTTCCTCTACATCAAGTCTCTCCCATACCGCATCAAGCAACCAATTATGGGATAAGTCAAAGATAACCTCTCCAGCCAATCTGAACTCTAAAGAATGCTCACTTTTGAAGGTCTCCTGTAACGATAAGATCAAAATGCTTAAATCCGAGATGGGAAAACTCAAGGAACAGCTGCATAAGTACTCCATGAAACCAAACGTGGAATCAAAAATTGACGAGGGACACTCGGATGCTTCAAATGAAGAAATGTCGAAGGACAGCCCCGGAAGCCAGAAAAGCCGTCACGTAAAGGCACGCTCTGAGCATGTGATGAAGAAAAAGAATGACCAATCGGAAATCGATAGTTTCTATAAGACAAACCCAAAAAAACTCACACAAGAACCCATCTCCTCAATTAATAAACGATCCGTTGCTGCGTACTCAAAAAACAGGAGATCCCCAAGCAGTCCCTGCCTTGAAGAAAGCTCCGAAGAGAAAAGGAAAGAGCGAAAGGGAGATTTAAGCTCTGACGAAGGTATAATTTCATTGGTCTCTCATCTCTAATGACAAATAGATCCAGTTAAGGAGGAGGATCGCGAATCAAGCCGGGAGTATTTTAAAAAGTTTGGTAGTCAGGGCAGTCGTCATGAATCAGAGTTGCATTCTGATAGTAAAGAAAAAGAGAGCAAACAATTGGATGCACTTGATACTAATGTAGCTTATTCATTCCAAATTTGAAAATAATCTGAGAACAGGGAGATCTGAGGTCATATGTCCTCAAGTTGAGCAGCGAACTCCAAAACGAGAAACTTAAAAGCGAGAGGATGAACAATAAGCTTTTGCATTCGCTCCAAGAAAAGCACTCCTTGAAACAGAGTCTTGAGGAATGCAGGTCTGAGATTCAAGAACTGAAGGAAATGATACTGAACTCAAAGAAGAGTAAATAGCCCATCTCTTTCTCTCTCTCACAGCTGATCGATCTCTCCAGGCTCGATGGTTGTAAGCCGAAACGATCGCCAAAGCCAGCAGAGCTATAATAATACTCAGAAGGAGAAAGGGTTACGCCAGCTCAGTGTGATTTCGAGGTCCGATAAAGAAAACATTGATCTTAACATTCAATCGACTGACAGCTCAACACCTACAAACTTAAACCGCACTAATGAAAGCCGAAACAGCAAACGTCCGCCAACACGGTCTGAGACGCTTGACAGTGACTCAATGAGCGGATTTCTGAAGAAGAAATGTCCAACCTCAACTCATCTGAGACAGAAAAGCTTTGAAACTGGGCATCTTGTCGACGAAAACACTGCCAAAAATTCTAAAGCGCAGACGAGGCGATCAGGAAGCAACTCATCTACGGGAGAGATAAACTCTTCGAAACTTGGAGCGATGGAATCGAATTTCGAAACCAAAGACAAAGTGAAATCAGCACGATCTCAAGGCTGTCAATGTGACCTTGCACTAGAAACGCTTGCAATAGAGCATGAAAATGAATTAGATGCTCGAATTAAGTTGCTGGAGGACCAGATCAAGATCAAAGAGCTAGAGAACGCTAAACTGAAGGTATATATTTAGTATCTTTTAGGACTCAATAAGTAATTACATCGTTGTTCCTTTAGACTGATAGAAACATGATGATTTCGACTTTTCAAGAGTTGATTAGATACTTGACGGATAACAAAGACGAAGCTATCGCAAAAGAAAAGAGAGAAACGATATCTCAAATAAAAAGATTTAGTGAAAGTTTTCTTGGGAAAATTTCGGAGTTGAAAGCCTACTCGGAGCAGTCTCTCTGTTATCATTCGAAAAGCAAGAGTATGCTAGTGGGAGATCAGGAGAGACTGAGTGTTGAAAGAGAGAGAGTGGAGCATTTTGACCGTAGTTTGCCTTGCTCAACGAATAAAAAGAGCAATCAGACAATGACATCTGGGCATAACCGCGAGTTGCGAGGGTTAAAGACTGATCTCTCGGATAATTTCAATTATTCGCCCTCAGTGAACGATCATACTAGCTTCAGCGAAAATTTACTAGAGTCGAAAGGATATCGCCCGAATGGTGATAATGATTCGCCATTGTTAATAGAGAAAGTCTTTCGTGATTATCAACCTTCTTCATTTAAGTAGTTTGTTATAGTTCAATTACAATTTCAATCGGAATTTTGGATAACATTGGTTGTTCTGACTCAGCATTGTAAATAAACTAATTTTGTATTGTATGTAGCGCTTGAGAATTCATCAATAGATGTTATATTATCACAAAATTTTCTCGACAATTTGATTCCTCACATTCAAAGCAAATACTTCTCAGATAAAGAGTTATTAGTCTGGGATATTGCTCACATACGTAGTTGCATTCTATTATATTTTCACTAGACTCCTGAACTCAATTTCATTTTCTAAATATACATTTGATTCTGTTGCGATATATTTGGATATGGCAAGAAAAACTTTTTGAACTACGAAGATTACAAAATTAATTTACCTTCTATAATAAAGCTCACAAGACTCTTTTGCTTCAATATCAATGACAGCATTTTCCAAGAATTGAAAAGCATTCCTGAAAGAAAAAAAAAAATAAATAAAACACTAGAATTATTAGTCAAGATTGGTAACGAGTTTTGTTCTGGTTAGCAACATATTCAAACTCTGAAATTATCGAATTGAGATAGATGAAAAATTAGTCAATCTGTGTTGGGCGCTTATTACAAAGATAAGAGAGAAAACGGAGAAGAGAGCAAAGGGTCAACAAATTCAGTTGATATGAAAGCGCCTTCGAATAAAGAGACAGCATGCGTGGAGAACTCACCAGGTGATGTAGCGATCGAAATAGGACTTGGAAATGGAGGTGTACGAATAATACATGTAGCACATAAAAGGCCTACAGCACACAAGACAAAGCTGGATCTGGATCAGAAACCTTGATGTTCTCCAATGGCCTTTGGTTGGAGACACAGTATGGTAATTTCTGTAATAGTCCTATTTTTACAGTATCTTTGTAGCGTCAAAGACATTAAGAGGCTATTACATGAAGCTATGAGGAGGAGATTGGCCTTCATCCACAATAGCAAGGTTAATGATATTTCATACTATAAATCTGTTGGGAAAGTAATGATTCCATTCATTTCAAACACATTTTTCGGCTCTTTAGTAACGAAATTGCTATAATCTTATTTAGAATCTGCCCTAACTACCATGTAAGGACAATAAGGGATACTTTCTCATCAACTATTTTGATTTTTCATTTATATTGTTGTTACCAGCTTAAACTATTTGTTTAATTCGAACGTATTCTTAATTCCTAAATCCTTAATCATTCTGAGAGCTGCGCGAATGATATTACACAAAGAAACAGTCCTGGAAGTTCTATTCTATTTTATCTTCAAGATATACAAGTTTCTTCAAGCTTGGGTACAATAGGCCGCATTTTTTTAGGTGCTCTGATTGATTCTGTCAGATTGTAATACCTCATCAACATTTTATGATCTTGGTAATGTGTTAAGGTGCTTGAAATTCTTGATTCCATAAATGGTGCAATAACGTTTCGAATCTGATGACTCTCATCCATGTGTTTTTTTGGTTTTTTTTTGAATAACATATCTCGAGCTTTGCAATATTTTGTCTTAATACAGCCTACAAGAGCGAAGAAAGAATCGCTTGTCACGCATGAGTTGTATTCTTCAAATAGCTCCTTGTTAGTTTTACCTTACTATTATCGTAAGTCGCATCATATTTTCGGCAAACCCACTACTACTATCATTCTGGGCTAAAGAGTCACAGGAGCTTCAGTAACTGCCCTTCTTTTCAAAAATTACCAATTCAACTTTATTTGAAGTCGCCCTCACGACATTAGAAACATGAAAACTTCTCTATGAATTCAGGAGAAACGATTAACAACCCAGAAGAAATTTGAGCAATCGATTTTTTTTTTAACAAGCTTTTGTTCAATAGAAATTTACAAAATCAAAGTTTTTTTGATTCTTCCAATGATTCTGGAATATTTTGCATCTTATCAATCTTCTTAAATTTGTTCTTAATCTGCAAAGAATTCTTTCCATAATTAAGAGGATCGAGACCTTTGACAACCAAAACCTTGAACTTTACATCAAGAAACTTAAATAATTAGGTGTTAAGACCATTCAGAGTATAACTTGAATTATCAAACCTAGGCCCTTTCGCTTTATATTCCTGCAAGCTCTGCAGTAGAGTCTTTATCAAATCCATGGTAATTGTTTGAAGATTACGAATTTCATTCTAACCCGTTTATTTTAGGGAACTGTTCTGGAACCAGTAATAAATTCCAGCAAGATTTCGTAAGTAATTTATCAAATCAAAATTATATTAATGTTCCTTCTTAAGAAAGTCGGCTTTGAGGAGAATTGAAAATTTTTAATTTGAGATACAGTGTTTTAAAAACTTCCAATTTATTCTGGAATCCATTAGCTTCGTTGTTTAGAGGTTAACTATTATAATTTGGAAATTTGGATCGCTAGCATGATGAGCATTTCTGATAAACTAACAGACAGAACTGGTTATATAAAGGTTCCGATTTATTATAATTTTATGCAAAGCATTATAAAAATTCTCAAGCTGGTCCAAGAATTAAGTACTCCCATTGACAGCAGGTATCTTTGACAAAGGGTATGATAGAAGGCCTTCTCAACTATTACGGTGGGGCCATTGAAACAAAAAGCACCAAGAAGTAATAGTTGAGCTCATACATAACATGCAGAACCGATTGGCTATTGTTATGACTGGCAAACGGACCCATTGCCAATATCAAGAAACAAGTAGCCTTCTAGCACTGCAAGTTATGGTGAGCCTTGACTAGACCTGTTTTAGGTAAGAAAACAGAGAGATGTCAAGCAGCTTTTTGCCAAAGAAATTTTAGCTCTCTCTCAATTTTTCTGAGATCAATATATTAAGTGATATAGCTTCTTTTCTGACTTCCTCGACGTAATTTCTTGTCTTTAAGATGGATTAAGGTTAAGGTTGCTGTGTCATTAGCACTGTCTATTTGTAAGTTTTCCTCAAAAAAGTTAGAACACTGAATATCAATATCTTAAAATGAGCGAAATCGTATCTGCAATTCATGTATTGCAACATTGCAAAGTATACAGCTTCCGACTGATTTCGAGTGGCGCCTAAAATGAATGAGGATTAGACTTTACTTCCTAGAGCAATGAGAACTTTGTGATTGCTATCCATTATTCTTTCTGATCTACAGCATCTCTATATATGTTTAATGTATTCCTTTTGTTAGTCGACAATGCAGAGTCCTAGCTCAGACATCAAATACACATCGAAAGACGCTCTTCTAAATTCCGACAAATACTGCTCTCCAACTCTTCCGGACAAAGAAACTATACCATTCAACACCTGTGACGACCTTTTTACTAAAAAAGCAGTTGATTTCATTAAACTATTGAAGTTGACAATTTAAAAGGTACGAAATCGAATCAGATTTTATTATCTGTATAATTTTATCTCTTATACAACGATTAAATGGATCGCTTGACTGATCACCCGGTTTTCCAATCTGCCTCTTCCTACATCGTGCGAATTGTGGGGATCTTCTTTTGCTTGGTCTACTTCGGCATCGAATCACTAATGATCTACTCGTTGTACCACAACTTGCTTCCCTACTACCGTTCGAATGAGAATTACTCAACAATAGCACAAGTGAGAATTCCCTTTTCCTCTTCTTCATGCTAACTACTCCTCACAGGCGATAATTTGGATTGAAGCCGTCGTTGCGACTCTCACTGTTTATAATTATCTCATGGCCTCCTGCAATTCTCCAGGATATTCGAAAGAATATTCAGTACAGTTACATCATTTCGGCTGATGATTTAACCGTTAAGTTAGGAAATCCTTACGAGTCGCTTTTCGAGTCTCTTGGGGTCTCCTGGAGTGCGATACTGTGAGAAATGCCAGATTTCCAAGCCTAGCAATGTGCATCATTGTTCGATCTGTAAGCAATGTGTTGTCAAGCTCGATCATCACTGCCGTAAGAAGACTTTAGTTTATGCACAGCCCTTAATTTCCCTTTTGTAGCTTGGATTATGAACTGTGTGGGATACAAAAACACAAAGTATTTTCTCCTCTTCCTGTACTACGCGTGGCTCGGTTGTTCTCTGCATGCAGCTATTGCATTCAAGCCATTTGCGGGAAGCAATACATTGGTAATTCTCAATTCAGACTCAAAGAGACTCAATTATGATAGAACATATCAGACTACTCGAATTTGGAAATGGCAACTATGCTGAGTGCAGTCTTGGCTGTAGTCCTCTTCTTTTTCAACATTTGGTCCTGGTAAGCCATTACTTCCTACTCCTTATATAAATTTTTGAATCCGTGAAGGGGAGTAGCTCTGACTGACAATTCTGTTATCACAATGCTGCAAAGAGATGGAAGAGTGTCATTGGTACTTCAAAACAATTAATTTAGGCACCTACTAACTGCTGTTGTAGAAAGCATTTTTCTCAAGGTTCAGAAGAGATGTTATTCGTAGGAACATGATGATACATTTTCAAACAACAAACCCTATAATAGCGATCCTGCCTTCGTGGAAGAAACCGACCGAAGACCCATTCCTTGAAGAGTATGAGCGTTTAAATGCTCAGAGCAATTTGGAAAACAACGCAGCTGAAGGCAATTCAAATGATGCTTTCGTTAATGTCGAATAGTTTTTATAAGCAGGAAAATAAATATCATCAGCATGTTTATTGTTCAGCGCGTAGTCTGTTTGTATTGTAAGGGCTGTTCTATTTATTTTTGTGAAAATTGTGAGGTGAAGGGACTTAACCTTTTGTGTTAAGAATAAATTGTATCAGAAAATTTTCGGGGCTCTGGAGTTTGTCAAAATAGAGACTACGAACGAATAAAATGCTGTTCTAAAGTCATAGAGTTGAGAGTATTCGAGCTGGTATCCAAGCAGATATGGACCTGATATGAATTTTTCTGAGTTACTATTCAATACCGAAATTAGTTTTGCACGATGCTGCCAAATCCAGTCTAAACAAACTCACTAAACATCTTTCCTTCTAAGCCAGACTGCTGGGATCATTCGCTTGTCATACTTTTGGTCCAAGTGAAACTTTAGCTAAATTTAGTTTCTGAGTCCATTCATGAAAAAAATTTCAAAATTATCTCGTGGTGGCCTGTATCATGTAGAGTCGGTACTGAGGATATTGTATCTGTGACCTTAGAAGGACACAGTAAAAGGAACAAGGAGGAAATAAGAAAAGTTTGTATCAGTATTTCCAGCGCGATTAACCAGTGTTATTTCTTCCGTTTAAGGCGGCAATGCACCCAGGTTAAAAGGATGAAGTTACGGTATTAAACGCTTTAAATTGGAACTTTTAAAATTCTAATCAGATTGTAAAAGCAAGAAAAAAACGCTAAATAAATTCAAAAGAGCCCCAGCATGAACACCTCTGTCAACGACTCATATCTATCAGCTGTTCGAGCCCTCAGATTCAAGCTTGTGTTCATTGGCGACCAAAATGCCGGCAAAACCTCAATAATCAACCGTTTTATGTACGATGATTTCAATCCTCAAGTCAACGTAAATCCTTCTCCTCCCACTCCCATGCTTAGCCCTTTCATAGCCCACCATCGGCATCGATTTCATAGCCAAAACGCTCATGTTTCAAGATAAGACTCTCAGACTACAGCTGTGGGACACTGCTGGCCAAGATAGATTCCGCTCTTTGATTCCATCCTATTTAAAAGATGCATCTACAGCCATTGTTGCATATGATATCGCAGGTATTCTATCCACTCCTTCAAGACTCTCAACATCCGCTTTTCAGACCGAAAAACGTTTGATAATCTTCCAATCTGGATGCAATTTATCAAAGACAATTGTCCTGAAGAGTGCCAGCTTGCTTTAGTAGCAAATAAACTGGACTTGAAAGATAATAGGTAAGCCAGAACCTGAAAATCGAGCTAAATTTTCATTTTTGTAGAAAAGTGACAGCTGAAGAGGGACTTGAGTTTGCGAAGAAACATAATATGGTCTTCCAGGAAGTTTCTGCAAAGACTGGGGAGAATATCATGACTCTTTTCAATAATCTTGCAGCAGAACTCGCAAAAAATAAACTAAATAACACTACGATGGTGTCTGATGTCCCACAAGGTGAGTTCATAGCAGAAAAGAAAGTTGCTGATTTGAAGTTAATATAGGTATTAAGTTGTCAGATACAAAGCCAAGCACTGAGACTCAGAAGACCCCAGAACCGACTGTACAAAAATGCTCATGCTAGGGAAACTTGATAACATTAGTTATGGATATTTCAATCAAATTAATTTTGAGGAGAAATTTAGTTTCAAAAAAAAAGTTTGCATACTCAAAAGGTTTTTTGTTCTGAAAAATGTGCTTCATATTCCTGAATCGTAATAAATAGATTCATTCAGTGAGCCAACTGTTGTTTATATTCTTCTAAATTTAGAAAGTTGGCGATGACCTTCTAAAATAAATTTTTTCTTTCTTTCTCTCTCTCTTCTTTGGTATTTTCATGAGAGTCAATGTTTTCAAATTAATTGGTTTGCTTATGATTAATTGCTTGATGTCAATGTAAGTTTTCTAGTGTTGTTGCTGTACATAATCACTGCTACGTGTTAAACTGACAAAGAAATATGCGATCCCAAATACATTACCGTTTTCAAACGCAGTCGATAAAACCAGCCGGATTAACCGATCTGAGTATGTCTTGTGATGCGAGCATTTATCCTAATTAATGTAATGTCAAACTGGAGAATTGTATTAGCATCCCTTATGTTCCTCAATTGATCAAAAATCCTATTGATTCTAATCTTGCTATCTTAGTTTTGCGTTGTTTGTGATTTTCTTTTTGCAAAAAGCATGCTTTCCAGCTCATTCCGTCCGGGATCGAGTGCTCTGATTTTAACATCAACCATCTGAAGATCGTGGTTAGTGAAGAATTGGTTGATCATTCTGATCTTCCCAACCTCAAGTAGCTACTTACTGTAGTCTCTCCAATTCCAGTTTCTACTAATTGAATACATCATTTTTCATAACGATTTTCTTCTAATGATATGAGTCTGCTAATATTTGGGAACAAAAAATTTTTCTGAAACCTTGCTTTGAATTAATTCGGACAATTCTAGTATTACTGCTCACCGATCAATGAAAATTTTTTTAAAAGTTCATTATCTTTCTAAATAGAATCCCTCATAAGATGAGTTTTGGACCCTGAAGGTCCCTATTCATGAGTTGGAATGCTTCTGAAATTATAAGGACTGCTTTCCAATAATTTTTGAGGCAGCTGATAAATTGATAGGGTTACTGAATCTCCCTTGAGTAAAGAAGTTTGCAATAGCACTGCTGATACAACTAAGATGATTTTCGAGAAAATTTTGAAGGTTGCAAGCTATTACTGCTCAAATATCATTGGCAAAACATGAATGATGTGAACTACTTTTGAAAGAATAACAAGATGCCTTGTCTCCCCAGCCACTTTTAAATATTACAAACCAATCTAGCAATCACATATGCATTAATCTATGATATCAAACGTTATTTATGCAGGTTTTTTTATATATCCAATTATCAAGCAGATTTCATCATTTTATTATAATTTTCCACTTTGTTAACTAGAAAACCTTCAATACAACCAGATACAATCACATAATGCAAGGCACAAGTTATAAAATACTGTTGAACTTATTATCCAGTATTTCAAAAATATCACTTAATTTCGATCTTTGGAGTACAACCCATTTTATTTATATGCCTATGAATTCTTCTGAGAACTTAAACTCCAAGACATTGACGTCATCCTTTTCTTCCACTTTAACAAGGTATTCAATATTCTCAATCAATTCTGTCTCATCTGGGACGTACTCTTCGAGTTGAATCTGGATTTCCTCCACTTTTGATTCTCGCACAACTTTTTGGAACTTTTCGATCAAGTCTTGCAATTCTTTATCCTTGAAGGCTTTTTCGTTATCTCTCACGACCTTTTTGTACAGGTTCGTAAAGCTAAGTACGAGATCAATAAGTCTGTTTAATTCTTCTTCGACAACTTCAGTCATGGCATCAAGTTGCCTGATATATTCGTCATCTCTCTCTCGAGCTTGCTTAATTATTTCTTCCATCTTCTCCTTGAATTTGGTTTGATAGGTGCGGAAGGCCTTTTGGATTTTATCCTTATTTGCTTCATGTACGGTTTGATACTCTTGTACTTTGGCATCTAACTTCTCCTTGAGTACCTTTAGTTTCTCATAATATGCTATATAATCTTTCGCCAACGCATCAAGGGTTTCCTCTATGAATGACACAGCCTTTGGTATCTTCATTAAACCTTTATGATTAGCTTCGTTGCATTCTAACATGCAATCATTGCATCTGAGTTGGTTTATCTCGTCACAAACAGGACAGTAATAAACCAATTTCTCCTCCGAATGGTGGTAACAGAAGCCTTTTTCTTCAATATCGTTTTTCGCCTGAATGTCAACAGAGGTAGAAGACATGATTGTAGATTGTTCCATCGATGTGTCGGCCATCTTTTTTTGCTTTTCACCTAGAATTTTATTTATTAAATGCTTAATTCAGATCTCCAGGCGTATTTAAGCCAAGTAGACAGAACCAGCGATTAAATCAGAGATCTCCAGAATCGAGATTTTAAAGAGAGAAGTTAGAAAACGTATTTTGCCCTTCGGATACTTTGTTTACTTGGCGAAAAATTATTTTTGTTGCTGAGGTTTGGTTATCTTATTACCTTCATCAATTCTCAAACTTTTGCAACAATTCAAATGCTGCGAATTGAGAAATTAGTTCAAAGCAACCATACTAAACAGATTGTCAACACAGGAAAGAATCGATAAAAGAAAGTTGCTGAAAAATATTGATTCGAATTACCAAAAACCTTGACGATAAGTTGAGTTTTCCTGTGATGCTTTCAAATAGAGCCTCACAAATGGAAAAAAGAGAAGAGTATTGATCAAGTTATTTGTCATAATTCTACGCTAGTAGAACTCAGAGTTGAGAGCTTCGTCTGAGGTTTTATTTAGATAATATGCATTCTGGAAAAGCAAGTTTTTTCCTTCCAACCTAACCTGTACTGCAAGGATTACATTAGAAATCCAGTACGGCAAAATTATTGGCACCAAAAATGAAACTGGATTCGCGATTTGCAAATATAAAAATTCTCAAATCAAGATTAAGGTTTTAGTCAAGGAATTGATTTTTTTTGGAGTAATATCTAGCTAGGAATGGATGACTTTCAGATTATGTTCAAAAAAATACTTGGCCAGATTAGTGAAGAGGAGCTGCAATGAACGTAGCATAAATTATGTGAACAGTTTATTTGAAATTTATTGATAGAAATAGTAGTATTTTTTCAATTTTCCAGATTCAAATTCCAACACCTTTTCTCTTCACTCTACAAGCAAATCCGATCGAGAACCTAGATTAAGAGTGCTAAATCAGCTCTAAAATCAGATACTCGCAAGCAAAGTTGCGTTACAATTCAACTCTTGGACGACGGCTCTCTGGACAATAAAGTTTTTGTATGTGGTAGATTTTGGAACGTCTAGCATCTACGATGTACATTTGATAACATAATAGAAATCGCTTTCGATTTTCTACCCGAAACATTCGAACATAAAATTGCTTTAACATCTTTCTCAAATTAACCCAATAATACCCAAACTATACTTAACTGAAGTATAGGTGAAATCCGCTAAAGAATATATTAGTATGGGTTGACAAATTATAATTTTGAAGTTACTAATTAAACAATAGGACGTTGGATACAATCTTTTATGAGTATCGAGGAGTTCGAAGGTTCCAAGCTGCTACTCCTCATATATAATAATGGATTGAAGTGAACTATTTTTGGAAGAATAACAAGATGCTCTGTTTCTCAAGCCATTTTTCAATATTAATTGCATCTACCAATGATAATACTTTAATCTATCACTTCGTAAGTTCAAAAGTTATTTTAATCCATAACTCTATATTCTGTTAAATGATATGCAGGTGTTTTAGATATATTAAGATTTTGGTTTGACGTAATGATCAAATCTCTACTCGGTTCATAGAAAACTTTCATTATAATCAAATAGAATTTTGATTGTACAAGGTATAGGCACAAATTACTGTTGAACTTTTTATATACTCGTATATGTTTTTAGTTTCGTGCAGACAGCGATTGCTCTAATCCGAGAACGCCCAGCGGCTGCTTTGGCTATCGAAAAAGATAAGTCGATATTATCAGAAATTTATTTTTGACACTATCATTTCGATATTTCATAATCGAAAAAAATTTCTCAATATCGATTAGTAAATATGGTTGAATCCGAATTGAAGACTCGGAGATTTTGATCTAATCCGTAATGCTAACATAAAATTGTATCTTTCTTCATAATCTTTATCCTATTCTTTTATAATCACACACTCTTTCATTTCTAAACCTTGTTTTTCATAAGCAAAGTTTTTAGGAATATATAAACTCAATATCGATAGGACGCATTAAAGTTATATAATTAGCATCAGCAGTCTCGGGTTAGGGTGCAATCCTTTATATATATATGCCTATGAATTCTTCTTAGAACTTAAACTCCAAGACATCGACGTCATCCTTTTCTTCCACTTTAACAAGGTATTCAATATTCTCAATCAATTCTGTCTCATCTGGGACGTACTCTTCGAGTTGAATCTGGATTTCCTCCACTTTTGATTCTCGCACAACTTTTTGGAACTTTTCGATCAAGTCTTGCAATTCTTTATCCTTGAAGGCTTTTTCGTTATCTCTCACGACCTTTTTGTACAGGTTCGTAAAGCTAAGTACGAGATCAATAAGTCTGTTTAATTCTTCTTCGACAACTTCAGTCATGGCATCAAGTTGCCTGATATATTCGTCATCTCTCTCTCGAGCTTGCTTAATTATTTCTTCCATCTTCTCCTTGAATTTGGTTTGATAGGTGCGGAAGGCCTTTTGGATTTTATCCTTATTTGCTTCATGTACGGTTTGATACTCTTGTACTTTGGCATCTAACTTCTCCTTGAGTACCTTTAGTTTCTCATAATATGCTATATAATCTTTCGCCAACGCATCAAGGGTTTCCTCTATGAATGACACAGCCTTTGGTATCTTCATTAAACCTTTATGATTAGCTTCGTTGCATTCTAACATGCAATCATTGCATCTGAGTTGGTTTATCTCGTCACAAACAGGACAGTAATAAACCAATTTCTCCTCCGAATGGTGGTAACAGAAGCCTTTTTCTTCAATATCGTTTTTCGCCTGAATGTCAACAGAGGTAGAAGACATGATTGTAGATTGTTCCATCGATGTGTCGGCCATCTTTTTTTGCTTTTCACCTAGAATTTTATTTATTAAATGCTTAATTCAGATCTCCAGGCGTATTTAAGCCAAGTAGACAGAACCATCAATCAAATCAGAAACCGCTAACGCTCAATTCCAAAGCTAGAAGTTGGGATAAAATAGGTTGACGTGAGATACTTGGTTTACTTTTGAGAGTTATTTTGTCGTCTGATGTTCGGATTAGTAAAAAAACAATGGTGTTGGTTTAAGACTACCGATTATTTGTCGGAATTCTGAGCACGCAGTTTTCAAATTTTAGAGTTCTATCCTAGTTTTATTCAGACCCTCTGCCTTTGGGTCTGCAAAAAATTTTTTATCCCCTAAATGTGCTTCAGGTGTCATTTTGAAATGCCAGGAAAGCGAAATACTTGGCAAAAAAATGAAATTGGTTTTGCTCTGTTTCAGATTTCTCAGATCAGATTTGCTTATTTCATCGATCCGGTTGACCCTTTAGAAAAATTTCTAGTTGAGATTCAGATTATTTTTGAAAATATATCAGATAAATTGGCAAAGACAGGCATAAAGGATCGCAACAGAAGTAATGAGAGCAGGCTATGAGAAATTTGGTTGTAGCAATGATATTTTCTGGATTTTCGAGCTCAAATTCAAACGCTATTGTTTTCATTCGCGAAATCAAATCCTCGTCAGAATTTAATTGAAAGAGCGAGAGTAGCTCTTACCAAGTTAATTTATGAAGAAAAAAATCAAATAAAAAATGTGAATGGAATGAATGCCATTCCTTCTATTAGAATAACTCTGCTAATGTTTTGTGAATACTTATGGATTATTTCAGGGTCTTGACAGTTGCTGCTGACTCGAACTACTATCTAAGACCAAAGATTGGTTTGAAATAGGAGAACGAAAGAGAAAGAGAGAGAGAAAAAAAAACTGTTAAAACAAAAAAACTACAAATGTTTTTAAACACATGTTTTGGTTTTTTTTTTAACTAAAGGAATTAACGAGGAAACAAAGGGCACTTGATGGGCACTTATACTTATTTAGGATACTTATTTATGATATATTTCGATTCTAAAAAATATTGATAAGGTACTTCATGTAGTCCCTTCATTTAAGGAAAATACGTTGAAATGAGCAGATCACTCAACTCTGCAAGTATTCATATTCCGTATCAACTATCAGACTTCAAATTTTACAGTTAAAAATGTTTTTCGAGCATTACGAAGATTATGAAGGTTGATAAGCTGAGAGAGTATTGGAGTGTAAGACTAATGTTCGAGTCTACGCACTTGATTTGTCTAACAATACACTTCAGAAAAAAATTTCATTTCATCCGCACAGAGAGTTTGAGAATCAGTCCCCTGAATAAACGAAATTTCATACCCATGCTATTAGCTCAAACAGAACTGATCGAATCACGGCCACACAAAGCAACACAACTTACTCATTAATTAAACAACAAATAATGATCAAAACTAATCTCAATGGCCAAGAATTTTTACTACCAATAAGATACCTTAGAGGCAGGCTTGTATTTCATTATTTGATGCTCCATATCAATATTTCAACTACATGAGAACAAAAAATTTCTTGACACATGAAAACGAATCACAAATGAGTCTATTAACCTGAGCTATCAGTTAGTTCAAAATAGATCGTTCTAAAACTTACCGACAATATCTCAATTCACAAACGATACTTAGCGTCAGTTATTTTGACTGACAAGCTCTATTCTTAAAACATTTACAGAAGAATAACTGGATAACTGTTCATGCGCAGTAACTCTGTCGATATATCATGAATGCCAAGAGATCACCGTTTAAATAATCTGAATAATTAATTACTGTTTGTTCTTACCGGATATAACAGAATTTGTTCGATAATCGTTTTTTCTTTAATAGTAGCTGTCGCAATTTCTTGCATGATTCGGATGGCCGTTTTTATTGAGGCGACTACGAAATTTTAGAATACACAATTTAGATGTTAAACAATTCAGAGATGGGCGACGAGCTCCCCATAATCTCCGGGCTCGCCGACGAAAAACCACATGTCAAGCGCCGTTCCAACGCGGCGATCTATTTGAAACAGTTTTTATACCTATTATCTCCACGATTATTTGTAATTTATGTATTTGTCGTGGCAACCTGGCTTAACAGCATCCTCGGACTGAATTTGCTGTTCCTTCTTATCATCGGGATGATCTACGATGCCAGGAGACGTTGGAGCAGGCTTTGGATCCTCTTTTCAGTAGCAGCAATCGCATTGATGGCAGTACAAATAGCATACTTGATCAATTCGGTAAAAGAAAACAGCACAGAGGAATTTCGAGCTTGGTTAGGCGTCAGAGACTCAGCTGGGGGTGTTGTTAGCATGTTCCTGTTTTTGGTCTCAATGATCCTCTTCGGAGTGTTTGTATTTGTGACTCAACGATGGAGCAGCTGTATCATCAGTGACGAGGCTTTCGCGCAGCTAGAAAACCGTTTCAAACCGCTTTTCTCGCATGAAGTGAAGGCGGAGAAAGGTGAAAGCCCGCAACTCTTTCCATTTATATCGTCAACCGAGACGGTCACTGAGGAGCAAAAAGAAACCTTGAAGAGAGAGTTTGAAGAGCATAAGCCCTTCTATAACGGCAAATTGATGATCAACAGATTCTTAGAAATTTATCATCGTCATGGATTCGAGCTAGCTCTATTTTTCCTGGTCGTTCTTGCATTGTATAACCTAAATGCAACTTCTCTCTTATACGTGATAATGGCAAGTGTTTTCTCCTATTTCTCTCACTATTTCAACAGTACTGATCCCCGATGGGTCAGAGGGCTTAATAGACTGAAATGGGCTTGGAGAGTCCTATACGCGTTCGTTGCTTTGGATCTACTTCGTAAATTTTTCAACTCGTTTCCAGAATCCTGGAACATTCCGCCAATGTTTCAAAACGCTTCATTCGGTTGTGACCCTCAGAGCAAGGGCGTAACCAGCGCCATGAGCGACTTCTCTGACCTCTCTGACTTCGAAAAATGCGTCTTAAACTACAGAAATTGGCTGACTATTGGAGAGTTTTCGCTTGGAGAACACATCATCAGCTTTGTCTGCTTCTATCTCCTCGTGTGCTATGACCAATTCTTCACTCCTCTTCAAGTCGAGAGCGATCATAATCACAAACCAGGCGACTCAAAGGACTTTACTAAGCATTTTCATAGAAGCTTCGGAGATACCGCTAAATTTTTCATCTTCACTTACTTCTATCAGTTTGTCCTCATAATCTTTACCCTTGTCGGCCTCAACGCAAATTCTCAAGGGACTTCTGATCTAATCGGGTTCTTCTACCTCGCGACCGGAATTTTCCTGCTCTTGTCTAACAACACAGTCCTCGCGAAGAAAAACCGAATTTGGATTCCGCTAGAGCTTATCAATTGCCTCGTAATGATAGCTATTGTCCTTTACCAAAGCCCATGGTTCGATTGTCCCATCTCCGTTGAGGGACGCTACTACTTCACCAATGAAGAATGCATTGCCTTGCAAAACCAGTCAGATGAAATCGACAACCTGAACAAGCCGTTCCAGGACCCAGGCATTTTCAAGAAACTCTACCTGCTGATCGGGCTTAATAAACTTCACAATTTAAGGGTATTAGGCGAGAATAGAATCGGCTTCATCATGCTTTTCTATGTGTTAGCTTTCATTCAACGTAAGATATGGAACCATATCTACATGGAAGCTTACGTTGAGCCTTACCTCAAGCGCGAGCAGCTCCGACAAGAAAAAAGAGGAAAGCTCTTCATAGAAAATGAGCACGTGAAGAGAATTAGTGCTTACAAGAATCTTATCCTCAGAAAACAGTTCTTGAAGGAATCCGAGGATGCGATCGACGCGAAGATTAAAGTCTGGGAGAAGCTCACAATGAATGAAGGCGATCATGATCTGAAATACAAGACGGAAGAAGAACTCGAGCTGCTGACTTATGAAGAGCATCCTGACCAGCATAAGCGAGCCCACTGCCTCAAGCAATTGGAATCGAGGATAATTCAGAGAGAAATACTTGACTTTAACAGAATCATTGAGATCGCGAAAAAGCACGATTATGACTCGAAGAAGAGTTATGAGAATATTTTAGCCGAGAGTCAAAAACTTGAGGAAGAGATCCGAGACCACTTGTATACTATTGAGGAAATTGGACTTCCTCCAATGAGGACATCAACAAGGACCGCGATGTATGAAGGCTTGAAAGCTCATGTAAAGGCGGCGATAATAAAAGTTGAGGAGGAGGAGAAACAACTGAAAGACATTGAAGAAGCTCAGAAAGAGGAGGAGGTGGCGGCGGAAGAAGAAGAGAAATTATTAGACGAACCACAAGTTGAGGAAGGAAAAGAAAGAGAGGATCGCTCTGCGACTGATCAATCTTTCCTGTTGCCTCAAGATCGAGAAAACATCTCGTTCAAAAAAAGAGTCCTTCATGCCATGCAGAGGAAAATCTATAAGGCATTTCCTTATACCAGCAAATCGCAAGAAGGCCTTGACAAACTGCCGCTTTGGTATTTAATCTGCTACTTTATTGTCAGCTCATGGACTGAGATAACTTATGCGGTTCTGGTGCTTAATTTCATCATTCAGCCAACAATCCTTTCGTTCTTGTTGGTCTTCGGCGTCTTTGCCTATGCTGCGGTCGAATACCCACTTCCTTCACGTAGATATTGGAAGTTCACTAGCGGGTACATCATCACCGTGCTCTTCGCGAAATATATCTATCAACTACCATTCTTCTGCGGGACTTCCTTCTTATCCATGAGGACTTACTTCGGACATGATTCTACTTGCCCCAGCGAGGCAGTCGACCCGAACTCATTCACTGCAGAGCTGGGCGACGCTATTGGAATTTACAAATTCACAGAATCCTCGTTCTCGGTGCCGCTTCCTGGCAAAATCAATGAAGGCATGGCTTTCGGAGTGCTGTACGATTTTATCACAATAATCGTCTTGATCATCCAATGCATGATCTTGGAAAAGCGAGGCATTTGGAAACATGTCATTTTGACAAAGAGCATGAATTACGTGCCACAGTTTAGGAAAGGTCATGGCTCAGAGCGCTCCGCGGTGAGACCAAATATTTTCAGAAGAACGCTTGGATCCTGCAAAAATTTCGTGTATAACTTGCTCCCATACAACGTCCATCTCCAAGAGAAAGACGATTACAGCTTCATAAAGAAACCCGGCGCTGATTTTTATATCCCAACTACTCTCTTCGGGACTTTAATCACGATTTTCTTCCTCGGACTATTCACCGCGATTACTGGCAGTGGTCTTAGTATTACTGAATCTCTGAATGAATCTTCATTCTCGGGAGGAATGGTAATCACCGTGACCTTATGGTTGCTTGTTTTGCTCGCTGATCGAGCTCTCTACGTTTCTCGGGAAGATTTCACCAACCAAGAGTATGACAGACCAAAGGAACTGACCTTCTCGAGCTTTTTCAAGTACTCTTTCGGGTTGAAAGTTGTCCTCCACTACGCCTTGACGATTACGTTGTTAGTGTTTATTTTGGTTGAGTACCTCCGATCAAATAACGAGACTTCCAAGGTTTACCTCCAATTATTATGCGTACTGTGCGCGTTCTTCCTGTACTTCTCTGGTAGTCAAGTGAAATGGGGATACCCTCTATATCATGCCTCTCACTCACTCAAGTCTCCTGACCTTGTTACTGGAACCGTCTATAAAGGTAACTAATTCCATTTAAATCGAGAATTGCTAATGCATGTAAATTTAGTAACAAAAGCTATTCCATTCTTATTCGAGCTCGGATCGATTCTTGATTGGACTTTCACCAAGACTTCACTTGATCTCTTCCAATGGATGAAGTTAGAAGACGCATGGAGCTATTTGTATATGAAAACCGTTGAAAATAACGGCCGCAAAGACCACAAATTTGGTAATTATAAAGAAACTTCCATTGTTTTACTTACCCTATTTATAGGCAATCCAAGAGGAAAATTGGAGAAATGCTATATGGGCTGTTTGATGGTTTTCGCCATCATGGTGATTTTGATTGGCCCATTAGCGCTATTCTCAGGTCTCAACCCCAACGAGCAATTGAATTTAGTCGATTCAGGTATACTAGACATTATTATACGGAATTGTTAACCAATTTCTATCAGGATCTGTAACCGTCAGCCTGGTCACAGGCGGTCAAAATACGACAAGTTCTGTTTTCGAAATCTTCCAAGTGAAAAATCTTGACATATCGTCTGTTTCTAAAACCGAAGTAAATGACTCCACTCTCTCAGCAATGTCTTACTTTCCTAATAAATTAGTTTAAAGCTATCAACAAGTTATTCCCTGATCTGGCTAGTGAAAACCTCCCTCAGATCCAAAAAATAACATTAACTCCCTACTCAGACACTATCTGGGACATCTCGCCTCCTAACTTCAATAGATTAGTCGAACGACTGAAGGATCCAAATGGACAGTTCTATATCAACATCGAGTGGAACTTTGGAAGGTAAATTTACTACTTTATTAGCAAAGCTAATAATATATTCGCTTCTCTAGAGGCACAACAGGCGCTGGAGCTCAAACTCGAGGATCAAATACCATCCCTGTCTCGGGTGATCTTCAACAAAACCTGATTGATGTGCTTGAAAGCGGAGGAACCACTACTTTCAGCATACCCAGTAAATACAAACCTCTGATTCCAGCACTAATCCTATTTTTCCTCAGATTTCTTCCCTAAGTTCCTACACTTGACGAATGCACCACAAACTTCAATGTTCCAAGCGAAAACGCTCCAAGGCCAAAATATTCCAGTCATGATCGACTGCTATTTAGAATACCGCCAGGAGTCTGGTGTTGGATACTGGGTGATTAAATCATATAACTCAACAGCAGCTTCAGACAGCAACCTTTTTAATGAAGACGAGGAGGTTGTGTTTTACACGTTCACTGAACCAGTTAAAGGTCCAATTTTCGGAACAAACCTCGGTGATCTCGGAGTCATTACCATCTACGCGACCATCGTTTTGGCGATTGGCAGGGTGCTCCGATCACTGTTCGACAGAACTTCACAGAGAGTAATCTATGAAGAGATGCCTGAAACCAGAGATGTTATGGAATTAATGGAATGTAAGATTTTTTGATGAAAAACTTTCGTCTGATCGAATTTAATAATAGCGATTTATGCCGCAAGAACTGAAGGAGACACGCGCAAAGAACAGAAATTATATGAGCTGCTGATTCGTATCTACCGCTCTCCTGAAGTGATAATGCAGCTCACAGGCAGAATCCAAAAATATGGAGGTGTTGAGGAAAAGCAAGCTCTAGGAGAAATAGTTGTTAGTAAGCAAGAACAACTTTCCCTTGATGATTAAGCAAGCAGTTCACTTTTGTTTCATTGTTCATCAATCAATATGCCAGACGATTTGTAATATATAATTTGATATGATCAGAACTAAGAGTATTCTGTTTTGTTATGTCTAAAAATTTACGCAATAACTAATTCAAATAAATCGCAATTACAGACATCTGGGTCATTTTTGAGGAATTTTTTTGTGTTAGCTCTTTGAATTTTGATCATAATCTTCTATGCATTTGAAATAACAAAGAGAAGAAGTTATGAATAAACTGACTATGTAATTGCCATTATTTTCATTATAATTCCATAGAACATTTTCAACATATTTTAAGATAGAATTTCCGAGTAAATATGAAAAGTAAAAAAAAATTATAGAAAACTATAATTTTCCGCAGAAAATGATTACAAGTTTAGATCACATTTACTTGTAATCTGTCTCGGTGATGACTTCATCGAGAGTTATCTTTTGATTTGGTTTGTCAAACGATGTGTCGTTGTGATTCGTCTCTTTGGTCTGAGTTTTGAGTTTCCTTTCCAAATCATAGGGTTTCTCCGAGTCTGACTCTTCAATCTTTCCCAGATTCAGCTCTTCTGTAAATGCTTTTCAAAAATAAAGTATGAGCATAAAAACATTTTTCAAGCTTTTACTCTTTTTTCTAATGTCTTCAGTGACCTGTCGTGCTGAAGTGCGATCAGTGTACACCTGAGAGTATGATATCTCAAGTTCAATCGTGGTGTTTTTACGGGTGGTATCCTTTTTATCGAGCTTTTTTTCTATTTCAGGTACATAAGAAAACTGCTCCTCCTCTTCTGTAAATTACCTTCGTCATTATACTCCAACATAGATCTCGCAGTGTCCGTGCACTGCTTTCGAGTTGTCTCACTCCCTGCGATCAGCATAGATTCAGTTTGTACCTTCTCCGCTTTGCAGGTAGTAGTAGTGTTATTACTAACGAATGAACTCGTTGTGCCTGAAGCAAACGAAGCCGTTTCAATCGTCCTACCAGGCTTTTCTTTGTATTTGTCAGCTGAAACGGCCCTGAATTTCTGATAGTACATGTGATTTGAATTAGCCGTCCAGTCCTCAACTTTATGAAGTGATTCCATCTCTTTCTCTTTTCTTTTCCCGAAATAATCAGTTAAAAACCTGAAGAATTTTGCAATTCTGATGAAATAATGCTTTCTGAAGCGAATATCGATGTCGTTGTGGCCTCCTTGCTCAACCCACCAAGGCTCATAAAAAGTCTTGCAGCGACTAATGAGTATTTTGCCATGCAAAATCGGCACTTCTCGATCAGCTTGCCCATGTATGATGAAAACTGGACATTTTACGTGAGTGATCATGTCGATATTCGGGAATAAGTCATAGTAAGGAGTTTTTTTGAGCTCGGGCTTTATGATTCGTAGGCCAGACGAGAACGGTGAATGAAGAATAACCCCCGCTACTCTGAACCCTGGATGAGAAGCGACATACAGGCTTGGGCCGCTTCCAATCGACCTTCCATACCTAACAAAGAATTTTAATTCCCAAGCTCATCATGTGTATAGTCATACAGTATAATGTTATTCCATTTGAAATTCAACTTGTCAATCAAGAACCGATAAGCTGCTGACACATCACCAATGATGTTGAGATCTGATGGCTTCCCCGTACTTTGGCCATAACCTGTATACTCATAAGCGAACACATGCACCTACAAGTCACGCAATCATCGATAAAGCAAATGTCTCCCTGGTACAAATGAAGAATTACATTGAGAGTGTAAGAAAGGTCCTGAAGCAGGTCTCTCATTTTTCCAATATCCGTCGAATTACCATGACTATAGAGAATAACGAACTGATTTCTAAAGTGATAGTTTGAGGAAAGGTGTGCTTGAAGCGTTTGAGGTACTTGCAAGAAGAATTGTGGAAGTAAAGAGCAGGAATAGTTTGGTCTCGATTGGTTTTCAACCAATATATTGTTGAAGTAATGCCTTCGATATCACGCGGAGCATAGGCCATTCCGTTAGGATCAATGAGATTCATTGTCTGCAAAGAAAGGAATAAGCATGAAGGGAGATTGTAGAATTGCTACGTTTAAAGGAGACTTGGATTTTGAATTTCCATCGATGTCTCGGTCGAGGATATTATAACCTAGAGCGATTTAAGCTGTTGGAGGAAGGCTGTAAGCGACCTTTTGGCTTCGGTGGGTGGAACGCGGCCTGCTTTAGTACACAGTCTCGGCAGCCGAGGCTTGTCAAGCATCCAAAGCAACATTCAATGCAACTCATAGGAGCTCTCTCGTGATTTTTCCGTGATTGAATTTCTGAATTTTAAACAATTAATTCCTTTAACCCTGGAGCGAATAGACTGTTATATCGAATTAAAAATTGCATTGTGAAGAGATTAATCGTTGTAGAACTTCAAGCCATAAGTTAATACCCTAGCAAATGATCCCGAGGTGAAATAATCGCCACATTGACAAATCGAAAAAACCCTCCTTTTTCGGTGAAAGTTGCCTATTTTCAACTGAATTTAATGAGGTCTGTCACGTCACACAAAATTAGCATTTTTCTTATTTTTCATGGGGAATACATGACTTTCTGCAAAGGAAAAACAAAAGGAAGTTAGCTCCTCATCAAATTAAGAATTTCCTAAGCGCCTCCTGATAAGAATCCAGTTTATTGGTTGAAACGTTGGCAAGCTAGAGAGATTATGAAACTTTACTCTCTCTATGCTTTGAATATCTTCTGAAACAACAAGTATGAAATGCAGTGGCGCTTTCTTTTGAATAGAAAATAAAATTCCTTGTGTAAAGTTGCTTAGTGACTATCATCTTTGTAAAACAGGAATTAGTATCCCAACCTCAGTTGAGGAAAGTATTAGATATCAAAACACTTTAAAAAATTTGACACTGTGAGCAACACTGTGGATTTTGCTTAGGTTTGCCTTCTACTGATGTATTTATCCGTCTCTGAGACGGATCATCTAACTTAACAGATTGCAGTTGAGATCCACCCTCCGTAGTGAGTATTACATCTTCTTTAATATCTTTAACTAAAAAAGCGGTTAGCCATATAAATCAATCATTTCAAAATACTTTGTGAATCAACGATCACATAGTTTACTTTAACATCGGAGTTCGCAGCAATATGTGATTTCAATGCTTTTACTTCGATTAAAAATTTCCGATACGTGTTGTTGATTTCCTTCGTTTCGAAAAAGCTGTTTTCAATTGCCAAGTCAATGTCTCGGCTCACCGCATCTGAGGCTTTAGTTAGTTTTATCGGCTGAAGCGGCCTACCACATAATAATTAGTCAATCAAATGAGATATAGGAGGGCGTTACTGCACTGTTTGGTTGAATTCTTCAAGCTCTGTGTTGACCTCATTCCAACGTGAAGTGGTAACGTATTTGTACAACGCTGGCAATTGAGAGTCAATTTTGAGGTTTATTTCAGTAAGCAAATCATTGAGTTCTTTAGGGCTGTGCTTGACTTTCAGTCGTTTCATGTCGAATGTAGTGTCTGTCATTGGTCGGAACCGCAATCTTCTTACTGATAATAAAAACTATATCCCAAACTTCGAAGTTATCAATTAAATCATATGATCCCACATCAGAAAATTCTGTTAGAATTTGATTTGCAATTTTCATTGAAACTGCTGTCAAACTGACCAAAATTTTATTTCCAGTTCCCTTAAAAGCGTTTCAACTCGTCGATAAATAGGAAAAAATATTGAAGTAGTCTCTCATAACGCCACATTGGCGTTTTCTCAAGAGAATGAATTTTTTATAGTCATCGTTTTTAATTGTAAAGTGAAAAACACTTGAGGAGGCTTCTTTTTATCCCTGAAATATTAATGATTTTCAATGAATCTCTCTTCCTTGTGATATCAGAAACCGAAATTTATAGGTTTTTCCTAACTGAAAGATCTATCCATCCTCGCATCTCCATCACAACCTCTTTTTTTTTGAAAGGACTTTGAAGTAACCAATTATAAGCAACCCCATCATATAGGCTTTATCTTCAACATGCAAATATGCATACAATATGCATTTGGGTGAAAAATAAACTTTGTTAAAGTTCTCTTTATCAAAGAATTTACAAATCTTCCGTTCCAAATACATGAAGTTTGCGGTTAGTCGTATACTCCGTGTGAGTCAGCAGATACATATGGTCAGTCCACGAGTTCAGCGCGGATCTCAACTGCTCAACATTTACCGAATAATTTTTATAAAAGATACTAATTTCCGCTCTTGTATACAAACCAACAATTATCTGATCCTGCCCAAGTTTTTCGTTTTTTGTTTGATTATCAGCCTCATCCGCGAAATAAAACAGCCCTCCTCTCGGGATAGTTTTTATCCTGTCTTTCGGAGCAATCTTCTTTTGCGAATTTGGATCAGACTTAATAGTCGTTGTAAACATATCCTCAATCAAATGCATAAGGATAGACCCTATTGTTTTTAGATTTTTCTTCGTGTTTTCATTTTTCGGGATATCAGAAGAAAACGGTTTTCCTTTCTTTGCACTGCTCGCAATTTTGACTTCTTGCCATGGCATTAGAAGAAATTGAAAAATCAATATCCTCGCAAAGAACGAAATGCAAAGGATCATCTTCGATTTTAGCTCATCCATCTCAGTCAGCGCTCCGAGATGATTAAAACTGAGTCGTTTTAACTCAAACTCGAAATAAAAACCGTTAGGAGGAATGCATTGATTCTCAGATATTGAAGCCAAGTATGCGAATATCTCTCGTGGCATACTATGCGCATTTGTAAGAGAGATTAATTTGTCAATAAGAGTTTTGATTTTCGGGAAAATCAATTGGGTGACTCTTTGCGTGGCTTCTTTGTCAGTGATCTTTTTGCCTAAGTCCATCGCTTTTTTCTCTTTGTAAATCACATCAAGCTCAGCATTCAGCTCATTCATTACGAACTCCTGGGCCGCGATAAGATACTCTTTACTGCGCTGGTCATGGTGAATCTGAAGGAGCTTTTTCCTCTCTTTACCTCTAGAATAGCCTTCATGAGTAAGAAGTAAGGGAAAGGCGATTGCCCAGCATGTCGCTTGAAGTTTCTCTCTGAAGGTTCCTTGACCAATCCTGATCTCGACTTTCTTTTTCCTAACGAATTGCTGTTTCTTTTCGGGTGTGCTTTCGTTCTGCTCATGAGATCCTCTTTCCGCTTTTGGCTTGCTGGGTTTCATGCTGCTAGCTGCAATCTGCTGGGGTGGCTGATAAACAAAGGGGGGTTGATAACCTGGGTGAAACCCTATCGGCAAGCTTCCAGCAAAAAATGGGTGATTAGGGTCATTAAGGATTGGTGGCTGCCCAATAGGATTCATAGGGAATTTGCGATAAGGATCGTCAAAGAGGTTGCTTGATCCGAAGGACATGGGTTGAGGTTGGTAGTTATTGTACATTCCGTATTGATATTGAGGGTAATAATTGTTGTAATAATTGTAAGGATTATATTGATTGTATTGGTTATACTGCCAAGCAGGGTTATTATAAGACATTTGCATATCATAGTTCGTTTGAGGGTTGTACGAAGGTTGTTTCGAATTGGCTGTATCGGTAATAGTATTAGCTTTCAGAGCTGGTGCTGATGGTTTTTTTTGAATAGAAGGACTTTTGTTGATGCTAATTGTTGGCAACTTTGTTCCTTTTCTAATAGGCGCCCTGGCGATTTGGCGGTTTCCTTGCCGTCCTCCTCCAAGCATCCGATATTCATCGGATAAATTCCCATCGCTCAAGCGATCGCGATCAGAAAAATCCGAGTCGTAATCATCGAAAAAATGGTCTTCAAGTCCCAATCGCTTTTGAATGGCCTCTTTAGCGTTTAGATCATTCGCTTTTTTATAACGACTTCTCTGTTCCAGCTCCTGAATTTTCAGCTCAATGCCTCTGCGCTCTCTATCAATACGATTTTTCGTATCATTATTCAAAGTCTGAGATATCCCCGCCAAAACTTTGGTCTGCCGATCATATGCTTCAAGTAGCCTCTGATACTTCAAAATGGCTTTCCTTTCTTCTTCTTTGGGGTCTTCTTCATCACTTTGTTCTTGTTTAATTGGATTCGCATAACTTGCTCTCGCAGTCAAAGGGTAAGTAGGCTGAGAAGGAGAATTATAAAAAGCACTTTTTCCCGCTGGAGATAATAGATTTACGGAGGGGTTATTTCCACTAGGAAAGTCTTGGTTTCTGGGCGAAGTAAATCCAACTTGCTGTGTAGATTTGGCGAGTGGAGGCAAAGAAGAGTTAGTGCGGGCATGCACTGACTTCTGAGGTGTCTGATAGGAATCCTGTTTAATTACTTTGGACTTCGGGCTTTCATAGTGAGTAGATTGCTCTGTTAATCTCGTGGTATCTAAATAAGGCACTGCAAGGAATGATTTCTCTTTGTGTGCCGAACGATTGACGAGAATATTCCGAGGGGAAAAACCCTCACCGACGTACGAATCCTCCAAATGCTGCTTCGTGGCCATTAGAACCAAGAGATTGTCGATCTTTAAATTTTATTAGACAGGCTCTTGCCTCTCTCGTTTGTTAATCTGTAATAAAAATAAAACTATCAGGATGTGTGTGCAATTAAATCCATGCAGAATTTATTTCTCAATGTGAAAAATTGAGAAAATTGGCCGAAAAAGATTAAAGATCACTCGAAAAATCTCTTGAAAGCGGCTAAATGAGAAAGTATAGTTGACAATAATATTTTTCTTAATACCATAAATTATTTATTTTACAAAACACATCTTATACACCTTAATAAGAGTAATTAATTAAGGAGCTTCGCGCTAATACTTTGTGGCTCTGTTAATGTTTTTTCTTTGAAAATTTCTCTCCAAGCTTTCTATCTCTTCTTTGGATATCTTCGAGGCGCTCTTTCTCAATTTGAGCTTTATCGATTTCACCTGGTAGGAGAATTAGTAAATATTGTGCAAAAAATTTTGAGATTTACCGTTTCTTAGATACAAGATATCCATTCGTTTATACGAATCTGATTCAAGGGGCGATTTTTCAATGTTAAGCTAAGGACAATACGATGAGTGAGCGAGACGAATAGCTTCGTATTTACCTCGAAAGGATTCACGTATCGATGATCGAAGTAGCGATTCTCATCGATTTCTAGCCAGCCAAGCAGAGTACCTCTCACCTTAGAAACGGACTTGCCAGCAACTTTAATATCTCCTTCAAAATAGTCCTTTAACCTTTGATTAGTATTTGGTATAAGGCACTGTAATCATTTCCTGATATTTTACTTGTTTTTGATCTTTCCAATAACAAGTTTGCACGTTATTTCGTTTGCTTTGTCCACAAACTCAAAGGCTCCAGTCATATGACAAACGCATTTTCCCCAAAAAGTACCTTCATACTCATCCTTTGAGATTTATCAGCATAAGAGTGTTTGAGACAGAGTTACATTTCCAGTAGTAAAATGAATTTCTTGTTTAGTATCATTGAAAACTACGTTCCGCCATCCTTTAGCATTCAACTGTGTGGTAAATTATTTGATGAAATTGCCATCAACGCACAAGAATATACTCTCAGATGATTCAAGCCTGCTCCTGGGCTACACGTATAAGGCCCGAAGACAGTATAAGTTTTATAAGGGCCCGTAGCATACATGTAGCTTATGGGCGGATGATGAGAGATTTGTTCCAAATAGACCCTCGTGCCATCGTTATAATACCCTTGAAATGTCTCTCCAAGTATCGGATTTAACTACAAACCGCATCAGATTCCTGCTTATCCAACGATATAAATATTCACCGGTTTTGCAAACATCTCCAGGAAGCACACGTTGCTAACAGCAGCTGCAATAACAAACTTAAATCTTTGTAGTGGGTCCTTTGTTCTGAGCGCAAGATTCATGTACAATGGGTACGTTGAAGCTTTTTTTTTTTATTATGATGATGGATATCTTAGAATCTCACATCAGAAACGGAAATTTTACTTGATTTGCTGCATTTCTCAAGCACTGATTCTCCAACCATCGCCTTGATCGGGAACGAGATAGTCGAAAGATTGAAATGTCCAGAAAGCAGCTGTCTTCCTATCTGTTTAATGAGATCTTTCGCGATACTCCGATATTTATGAGTCACTGAATTAGGAGCTGCAATTCCGCCCTTGATATATGCATGGCTAATTCTAGTATCGTCGTGTTGGGTTATAAAGCTCCAATTATTTATGTATTGTTGAAGTTTCCATCCTCTTAGATGGTTGAACATAATGGAGTACCTAACTTCTTCAGGGTTGATCGCATCTTTCGACACTGAATCCGGTCTAATCCTTGGAACTTTGAGAGGAGCGTAGACTGGCTTGTTTATTTCTTCGATTCGGCATTCTTTTTCATAACGGATACCGTCGATCTCGTCTTCTTGATCCAATACGAGTGTAAACTCATCTGTAGATCGAGTTCTTTTCTCGGGATTATGATATTCTTCAGTGGATTCCAAGCTCTTGAAGCTCTTTTCCTCTTCCTCATAGCAGCATTCATCATCGGATGTAACAGCACAGTCTGCGAATTTGCGAGATAGTGGATAAAAGTCAGGTTTTCTGCTTCTGAAGCCCAGTAGAGTCTGAAAGGCAGTTTCTGAATTCGCTCGCGTGAGGCTAGTCAATCTGCTATTTATATGGGATTTGGTGTTCATGTCTTTCTAACAAATATAAAGGGGGAAATAAGAGAATCCCAAAAAAAAAAGATCGAAAAAGAAAAATTTCGCATGTCAAAATTTTCAATAACGATAAACTGGATAATTTATTTTTTAATCTATAGAAAAAACCCAGCATTTTTCTTTATCGGAAGTGCATGTCTTTAATCTCAGTATATTCTTTGCCTTATGTATTACAATGGACTACCGCAGACAAAGGGCATGGTTTAAGATAGAATCCATGAGCTATTAAGAAAACTTTGTTCGGGTTTTGGTGCGAGCCAAACTGATGAATGATAATTTTTCATTGAATATAAGAGTTTCATCTCCTTAAATAATTGCAGCTGTAATTTGCATGAGCGTTAACTGCAGAATATCACATGCGATAAGGCAATAGTTCTTACTACCCTAAAAGAGAAGGCATATATTAAAAAATTAGAAATCTTTATTGAAAACCATCTTTAATTAATTTTGTTTGGGAGCGCGATTCCTTGTTTTAACGACACCGCATTATACGCGCTGCCCTTTGAATTGAACTGGGAGGCAAATAGCAGCATCGTCGTACACTGGAGCAGCATGTGGCCAACTGTTAATACTTTATGCCGCCACATATGATCCACGAAGATTGTGCAAATTGTCAGAAGCACAGGCTTTGCCAACAGATAAACGGACCCAATCATAATTACTTTCAATACAAACTGTTTGATTTTCTTCTGCACCTTTTTATACGTTTGCACTCCGAAACTGATAAATAATGCAAAAAACACAACCTTCATACAGAAGAGCACATAACCAGTCCAATGATCGTAGTCATGAGTCCTCAGCGGATCATCATCCTTAATTCTGCCAATTGCCCAAAAAGTTATTTGCAGCAGCGTGGCCAAAATTCCCATTGGTGCGAGAAGGTCAAGATCTTCTATTTTGGCGTATATAATACTCCATCCATTTGCCATGAGAAGTAGGAGACCTGTCATTATGAACTCAGCTGCCATTGAAAACGCCGTGCTTAGAAAATCTGAACCAAAAAATGGGTCTCCAAAGGCCATGCTCGAGCCTAAGTAGAGCGTCTCCATAGCAAGTCCAAGGAATTCACTCCAACAAGCGATATCTAGCAGTATCAACGGGTAATCCAACTCGCCTTCCTTCCTGTAATGTCGTAATACCAGGTGTACGTTTATGGCAAAGAAGGTTAGGAATAATCCGGTTGCTAGGAGGTGTGGAATTAGCAAACCATTTTCCTCTTCGCTGAGATGTGAGCCATCAGAATTGTGGACTTCTATGGTAAAATCGATTTTGTTGTGGGCAACCCCGGTTTCTGGAAACAATCTGTTGCAATCAGCAATCGCAAAATGCCAGACTCTTGATCGCGCTTTCTGCACGAGATCGCCCCAGATTGCGGGTACATCACAGCCGTCAAGAGGAAGCTCGAATTGGTGATTGAAACGTACGATGTCAAGTTTTTCTACGCATGTTTTAGCTGCTTTTATTTTAGCGTAATCTTCATCGATAAATCCAACGAAGTTGAGTGGAATGTGACTGTGGTGATATTTGTCACTGATGTCATGGCGTAATTTTGCTTTAAAAGTATAATTTCCAGTCCCTATACGGAATCCAAACCTTCCAATGTGTTTCCAGCGAGTCTGAATCAGTTGTCGAGGATTGAATTCGGCCCGGAGGATTCTGCATTCTGCTACAGTCACTAGCTCGATGGCGAGTAATAGCAATATTGTTGGAAGAATGAATTTGCTCATCGTTTTTCTATCTGTTTAATTTTTGATTTGAATAGTAGATACAGGCTGTAAGTCGAAAACCATGACGTTATATAATTCTCTTTAAATTAGTGTTGCTTTTTAGAATTAGCCAAGAGATTGAGAAATTTCATTGATGTGTATTCAAGCTAGGTCCTCTTTAGTTATGTGTTAGAGGCATACACACTCGCTCTTCATGAATAGAAATATCATCTACCCCTAGTTTTATGGTCTTTTGTGTGTAGTATTTTATTAAAGTCATGGTACTCCTAATGTTTCATAATGCTTTTGAGAACTTTGAATGCAGCCAAATTACATCCACGAAACACACTAAACTTTGGCAAGAAACAGCTTTGGGAGTTGGAAAACTTCTTTTAAGCTAACTGCGTGTATGCCTTCAAATTGAGCAAAATCACGTCACAGCACTTACAAGCTTACGTGATTTCAGCTGAGTGAATCTAATATCATAGATCCTGATAGAATTATATTATACTGACTCAAGTATCATGTGACCTTGAGAGATAGTATTATCCAGCACTCACTCCTGCAACCAATCGATCATTCAGAGCTTCCCATAACGATAATAATAATATCTGAATTGAACGGAAATTTCTGAATGTACCCATTTTGCTGTAGAAGTCATTAGTCAGAATTCTGATTATTAATTCTTTTTGAGTGTGTCAACTTAAAAATTATAATTAATTCACTGTTCTTTTTCAGAATTATTCGTTTTCTCTTTTTCAGAACATGGCAATAGCGAAAAAGCCACCTGTTAAGAATACCAATTTACTTTCAGTCCAATCCACCAGCGGAGTTAGAACCCAATCTAATGTCTCCACTCCAAACAAAGACAAACGAGGTAATCTTCTGCCCTCAGGAGGAAGTAAACGAGAATTTCTCACTCCTGACAGATCCGGCAGAACGTTGGACAGCAATAACTCTACTCCCAATAAACAACGAGTTTTCTCACACTCACCTGCAAGACATGACTGGGGCAACACGGAGATTCTACCAAAACCATCAAAACTCCAAGTAGAAAAGCCAAAGCCAGTCAGCAGCGCAGTTTATTCCGTTGATGGCCAACACCTTGAAGGAGTCTGGCAGCAATACGAAGGTATTTGGTTCGACATTCATTCCCAAGGCATGGGACCGATGTTCCAAGACTTCCCGACTCCAAAAGCGAAAACTACCGACAACATTCCAGATAGGCTTCCGAAAAACATGCCAACTTCTACAAGGGCAAGAAATCCGGTAACCGCCCAATGGAAAAAGCCTAAATTCTTGGGTGGTGATGATGACGACGATCTTATTCTCTGCCTGAAATGCAAGAAGAAAAAGAAGAAAGGCGTCTATTTGGGTTGCATGCATTTCTTTTGCAAGGAATGTCTCTATACCCATTTCAAAAAGCATTTGGATGAGAAAAAAATTCCTGTTAAATGCATGGCGACAAACTGCAAATACGACATCCAGCGTAATGAGCTTGTGAAGATAGCACACAATTCCGAAGAGATCAAGGCCTTCTATGACATGAATGTGACGAGATTCGTCGAGAAGAGGCCACATCAACTGGTTCAGTGCTATACACCAGGTTGCGGGTATGTCTGCGACTTATCCAAATCGAAGGATAAAAACACCCTCCCTTGCCCAAGGTGCAACAAGTCGTTTTGTATCAGATGCCATCAGACAGCACATCCAGGCGTTGCGTGCGAAGAGGCTAAGGAGAATGCGTAATGACGACGCGAGCTATAAGATCTGAAGTCATAATAATAATGAGAAATGCCAACTAAGTCCTCATTTTTTTCGGTACCTTTTTTAAGAACATATATTATTTTGGTCACACAGGCTAGATTTAGACCGAGTGTGACACTCTCTTTTTTTTTGATTCCACGTTGGTGAGTTGACAAGCTATTTTTTTATTTAGTTACCTAGAATTTACACACTATCAAGTATTAATGACTTCAAGTGACAGGGTTAACCTGAGATTCAAAGATTTTTCTTTGAGTAGCATAAAAGATGAGGTGGTGCTTAGTTGATTAAAATAAGTACAGAGAGAATCCAGGATAGATAGTATTTATTTGATTGTAGTCTTTAGGAGCCGCTGCTATTGCTGAAAGGAGGCCCTATTTGTGACATACTGAAAGATTTGTAGAAACTTAGAGCAGTCCAGCTGAACAATCTGATTTGTTAATCTCCTTGCAATAGCTGATTTAATTTCGAACTAAGAAAAAGCTCCCGCTACCATTAGCTAGCAAAAACACTGCTGCAAGAAGCAAATGATTTCTTCATTTAATCATTGGTTTAGTTTTCTTACATCATATTTTTGAGTGCTTGCTCTGTTTAAATGTCTCCTTCTTTTATCTTTTCCAATTCAAGAGAGAGAGCTTAGGTAATACATGACTCTTTTTCACGATCGTGAGATCCATATAGGACATTTTTTTCTGTTTGAATTGCCTATCTTAACTGTTTTTTATTGCATAGAATGATTGCTACCCACTTAAAGAATGAGAACTACGAAGCTGCTTCTCGCAAGTTTGCCATATTACCTACGCATTTTTCTCCGAAAAATCTTAATAAGGATAGAATTAGGACTGAAATTTTTGATTTTTCACAATTTTAAATCTACTTCAAGAAACGAGCAACAAGAAATTTTCTCTTTTTTTGAAAGGATATAGAAAAGTAATTTATTTTCTGTTCTAAGAATGAATAATACTGATTAAAATCGACAAAGGAAAAAATCACATCTGAAACTAGCGCATTGCTTTTGGAATTAAACAAATTGAAAGCTCCTACTGAAAAAACGACTTTATCAATGGTCATTGAAAATTTTCTTTTATTTCAGTAGAATCGCACTCTTCTTATAAATCCAGAGAAGTCTCACTCACATAAAATCTCTCTAAATTCAATCCTACAAAATCTCCATGTTCAATAACAGCTCCCCAAACTACTCTTTCCTATCAGCAATGACTGAGCAGAGATCAACTTCACAAAAAACTTCTCTTCCTTATTTGAATACTCCTCACCAGAACTCCCATTCTGAAGCTTACAACTTTAGAAGAGCCAGCTATCAACGACTTCAAATTCCTTTCTACCAGCAACAACAGCTACCCCAGATGTATTCTCCTCGCTCTGCTAAATACCATTATCTCAACTCCCCTTTAAATGATAATTCTCCGGTTTCAGCGCCCTTACGCATGTTAGGTTCCAACAGCTTTTCTGCTCAAGGAATGAGCCCCATTCGCAATGAGAATGTATATGTAGCTTCTCCCAGGATTTTCCAGTCTGTCAGAAGAGCCAGCAATGTCGATAAAGTTTCTCGCGAGTATGAGACTGTAACACCTTCTAAATATCGTACACAGAGATCGAGAGATACTGGGACTTTCAGCCTAGTGAACTTGGATTTTGAGACGGATTTTCCGAATGTAGAGAGAAAAACGTCTTCTTCTAAGCCGGTCTCTTTAGCAATGATAGATGATGACGATGAAGGCAATCGCTCGATTCTTGGAGTTAAAAAATCAAAGCGGAAAATACGTTTACCAAAGCTCGATTTGAAGAAGATAGAAACTGAAAATGAGGATTGTGATGAAATTTTGGTCCCGAAGCCAATACTGAAGAAAGCGACGAGTAGATATTCTATAAGCTCATCAAAAGAAGCTACACCTACTCCCAAAGGCCAAAAATCGTTGGCAGAGTTGGATTTTTGTACTGATGATTCATTAGCAACTACCCAGCTTCGAAAACAGGTTAAATTTGCTGAATAGATAGAGTGAGTTTAAGGAGATCATGTGTGATATGGCCTCAGCTATTGACCAGATTCCAAGCACTGGATGTTTATCAAAATTTTTATGAAATCCAATAATATTATTTTTTTTCGGTTCTGCCTCAGACAGAATAAAAACTGTATCTGTATGTTCACAAATTGTCAAATAAATAAACTTTATATAGTTTTCCATAATTTGCATGTTTCTTACATGTAGAGAAAATAATATAATTATATCTAACAGAAGTCAACAGAGAAGTGCATTTCTCTAAAAGAAGTCGAATAAAGCAAAGTTCACAGATTTTTAGCGTAGAATTTAACTTGCTTTCGGAGTCATCACTAAAAATTGGGATTTATCTTTGTAAAATGGTTTATCGGTTCTCTCTTCGCATTAAAAAATCTTTGCTACATTTCCATTAAATTCATTTTTTTTTTACAACTGCTAAGCAATAAAATTTATCCAATGAGGATACTATCAAATTTATTGTGAATAAACTCTTTGCGCAATATAATCAAGCTTGAATCAATGGCTTCAATCGTATCAGCGGTTTCGCATTTTTCAGAGAAATCACAACAACTCCTTGAGAATGTCAGCAAAAAAGGGGAATCAACGTAACGACCAAATCAATCAATTTTCTCACGAGTATTTTACAGAATATGGAAACTTCAAGGCGATACTAATGAAGAGACTCTAAATTCGGTCTGGACAGCTTTCGGTATCACGATTTCATGAGTCTTGGTATCTTATTACACTGAAATTCAGGTGCATACGTGGCACGACAAATACGCTTAGGCAAATCCGTGAATATTCCCAAGTTTGGACTCATTACCTTTGGAGCGCCTGAATACAGACTTGAAGTGAGATATCCTCATTAGTGAGATACTATCTCTCTTTAATATTTTTTTCAGGGCGTCACCAATCCCGAAGTGAGGGACATAAGATATCGAAAACCTGTGTTTATTGTATCAAAAGATTTTGGGAAAGGAATCAGCTGCAAGGCAGGAATCTTCACCGGACAAGGCATTCGTCCATACTCAGTTACTGGAATCATAGCTGGCCTTCCACCCACAAAAATCAAT
>ENA-UOUE01000319-UOUE01000319.1-compost-metagenome-genome-assembly--contig:-NODE-319-length-40391-cov-13.777546_pt1 | contig 40391 bp, 22 predicted proteins | sample MGYA00238146_ERZ747223 | MGnify/ENA primary metagenome ERZ747223 (study PRJEB28781, sample SAMN06268865) | compost metagenome | isolation source: single cell | place: USA: California, Emeryville, Joint...
TCTGACTCAAAAGACATGGTTGACTCGAGGAATCCCTGAGTGTAGTCTTCAAGGGAAGGGAAGTCGAAGTCTTGAAAATCAACACAGGCGAAGTCGAAATCGTTGTTGAATTCAATATTTGTGAACATTTATAAATAGTGGAGTCGTAGTAGTAGGATTGATAAGTAAAGTAGTAAAGTGAATTTATTTTTATGATTACTAAATGATTTGAGCATCTATATATACTGATACAGACACTGCAAATTTTATTGAAAGCTCGACACTGAATTTTTTTATGTACCGAAATGAATTTCGTAATTTACGACGATTTCAGTAGGTAGCTCTTTTTTTCAATTAAAGCTGAAAAAATTTTAATTTTTGCTTGGTTCAGTAGGCTTTAGCGCCTTAACTTGTTCTGAGCTGGAGAAATGTTCTGGTAAGGTCTGAACAGAATGGAGACTTTTTCAGTACATAAGACCAGATCGAAATTAGAATAATTTATGAAAATGGCAGCATCTTCAGCGATGTAATTGTTTGAGATTCGTCAATTTTATGTGTGTATCTATATATTCAAAATTAATCCTGGAGAAACCTTGGTAATTACAGAGCTCCTTCTTGATTTTTAAATGTCAGCTCTGTAAGCGAGCGAGATGTACTATTATGAGAATGATTGAGTACTTGTTCTACACAAATGAAAATTTGGGCTTTTATAATCTCATATGATGGCTCAACTAATATCCAAAAACACGTGTTCTGAACTAGGTACAAACTTTCCTCCTATTCTCAGGATATTGCTTCTCACAATTTAGCCGATATTGCTGTGAACTTTGAAAAATCAGATTTTCATAGCAACAATAAATACTGAATAAGAAGGAAATCAGTGAACAATTAATAAGAATATTCTTTTGATTGAATTTACAGTAGGCATTTTCATCACCTCCATTTTGACTTGTAACCTTAATTTCAGGTCATATCCGCCAGGAAGAGATAGTCTCTTCCAGCACAGTTGACAAATATGATGAAGTAAAAAATTTTCGAAATTGATAGAAAGCAAACTATGTCAGTGACACTCTCAATTTGACATCTCAAGAGTTGTAGCAAAACTATTTGAAGTGGGAAATAAGGACTTAGAATGAGCAGAAGATGCTTAGAAGTGCATTTTAAGTTGTATACCTTCATACCATAAACAGATTCAGTTCTGTGGGCCATCTTTACTCTCACTAGGCTGATCAGCCTTATTATGAAACACTAAAGTTTACAATAAGCATAATTGTCGAAATATTTCTATTTTCTTGCTTCTTTTGCACTCTATTAAATGTTTGCTTCTGAAGCGCCTTAATCAAAAGAGCTGAAATAGAAATCTGCCAAATAATACAATATAATGAAAGAAATAGGGAAAGGCCTATTAGAAGATGGAAGATGAATGGACAAAGCTACTAAGTGCGTTTCGACTTGTTTCGTCATAGGCAAATTCCTTTTGGAAAGAATAATCCTTTATATGTAAAACTCATACATCTCAGCTTAATACATGACGCTCATAAGCGAATTGCTTCGGTTGGGAGAAACAATTGAAAAAAAAGAGAGAAGAGATTAGAACATATGTGCAAAGACAGTCGGAATAAATTTTATTCTTCAGGGGACACTTTTTATTCGATTGTGAGTATTCCGATCGAGCTATCGGTTGATTTTTGAGTTCAAATGTGCAAAAAGAAATAAGATGCCAACAAAGAATTCCAAGCCAGTGTACTTTGCTTATAAAGAGTTGGAAGGGAGCTGGATTTGCCATTTCTCTAAAAGCTATCAGGATTCAAAAAAATAAAATAAAATCGAATGTTCCTTTGGATTGTGAAAATCGTTTGACTACATTGTTTTCTGCCACTAATTCTAGAAAATTCTCATGGAAACTATTTTCATCGGGATTCGCACAAATCATCAAGCACAAACCAATTAGGCGTCTAAGAAGATCACAGTTGAAACGAAACATTTGAAGTGTTCTTAAGTTTTTCAAGCCTGATATTTTCATAATCCTAAAATAACAGCTAATTTATATAATTTGCCAGAAGCTTGTTGGATCAAAGAAAAGGCCAGCTTGCCTCGAATTGGATGGAATTTGGCTCTCATCCACAAACAACAAATCACGAGTTTATTTAGAAATAAGCTCAATCTTGGGATTAAAAACAGAGGATTTGAGCTCCTTCTTATTTACATAACTAAAGTTCCACTTTGAAGATAGGATTGCCTTGAAAAGAACAATGACTCCAAGTTACCAATCGAATTTGAAGTTAAAAGGCTTTGTCATTTAAATTAACAGCGTACGGAGAGAGTGCCAAAACATAATTTATGAAGAAAGTCGTATAAAATCCTATTTTACTTTCTCAGAAATACGAAATAGTTTTACACTTCTCTTTATCAATTCACCTCCATTCTTCTTTCAGTTCATAAGCAAAAACTCTTGTAAAATTTGAAAATATATATATATTTGGAATATATTTAGATGAGTTTAAAAAAAACATTGAACCTTCGCCAAGGGCCAAGCTTCAGAGATTTGTATATGCTTGAAGCGATAGCCATTCCCATTGATTTCTTGAATCATTAGGAAAACCTTTTGAAAGCTTTGAATTCTGATTTTTGTAAGGAATTTCACACCGTATTCATGAAAATGCCAGCTTGTTATTTTGCAATTTAACATGAATTCCATAAATATTTGCTGGAATGATTGAGAACTGATCCCTCCCAAGCTCTTTTCTCCGTTGAGGAAAGAGTTAATCTGATTCCATTTAATTCTCTGCTTGGGAACACCTTCTAAATCGCGAAGCTCTCCCTTGCAGTACGTTTCGATGAAAGAGTGAAAGAGTCTTTCGAAGTTTTTTTGAAAAGGAAGATGGAAATTAATCCGATGCTTTCTTTCATCACGAAGCGGACTCTCCTTGAGAACCACGTCCACTAATCTTTTGAAATCCTCATTCAGTTCGACTTTAAGAGTCAGACGATCCTGGCTCGTTTCCTGACTTACAGCGAATATTCTGTCAAATTCCATGACATTTGATTCGATTTCAGAGATTTGCTGATCGGCGGTTGATTGCACTGAATTAATCTCGGTTGGTTGCTGGTCGCTGAGATTCGGTGGATTTTCATTGGTGCTGATGATAACATCAAATTCCTTGAAAATTGTTTAAGATAATATTATATGTTAGCAGAGATTACTGGACGTCTTCGACCGTATTTATCCAGCTCTAACCTGGAACTTTCTCTTGGCGGAAGCTCGAACACTGCTAGAGCTTGGTTGTGAGCTTTTTGAGTATAAACAGCGACAAGACCATCTCTTGGGATTATATTAGGATATCTTTGAAAAAATTCTTGCTGAATCGCTTCGTTCCACACCTGAGAATTCTCACTCTCGATGACCTCTAGCCTGCGAGATTGTGTGGTTGATTGACTGTTCGCTAGAAAGGAAATGTGATTTTCATTGAAATGAGGGATCTATTTGTAAATGTATGAACAGTTGGCTCTCTTAACTTTAGATTACTTCGGAGTTCGAATTCTCGCCCTCGATGCGTTGCATGTTCGATCGTGAATTAGGAATCGATGGCTTAGGTTGCCGTAATTTATCTGTCTTGGCTTCTTCTTCGAAATTTAAATAAAAAACTATATCGCAATCAATGAAAAGGCTTCTAAGGCAAATTCTCACCTTGAGGTTCATCAGATTCATCGAGGCTTCTTGTATCATCATATGCGGGTCGTGAGTTCATTTATAATTTGAGATTTCAATTACTTTTTATTTTATAACCAATTTTTCCAATTTAAGGTCATACGACATCGGTTTTAAATAATTCTATCAGAATTAAATTCTTCTCTATTGAAGCAAAAATAGGTGTCTTGCAACCGAAAATCGATTTATTAGTACATGGAAATAAATTGGAAATAGTTAATTTAAAATATCCTTTCATTTTAACCTACATGTCTAGCAGTATCTGCTGACCTCATAAATTAGATCAGAACGAGTCTGAATGTTAAATCAGACTCAGAAAACAGAAATTCTATCATGACGAGGGTCCTCGAGTTTTGGCAGCAGAACTTTGGTATGACAAAAAATTTTATGGAGAACCGTGTTAATTGCTGATTTATTAAGTGTGCTAATCAAATTGAGAATTATTGACGCATTCACTAGTTCTTTCTCTCAAAAAATAGAACTTTTGACCTAATTTTCCTACCATTGATCTCCTTACAGTAGCAGTTATGCTGGTCTGACCTCTTGTTCATACGATAAATGCATGTATATGCGATATATCTACTTTAATTTCTGAAGTCTCAAGCCATGAACATGCAGGAGAAACTACTTCATTAGGGGAGGAGTCCATTAATGAGAATGGAGTGTCAAAAAGAAGACAGCTAAAATTGCTATTTTTTGACTAAATTTCAAATAGGGTCTTTACTTTTATAAAACTTGCTGAAATTTGGAGTTTTATTTAAGTAGAACAGTTTCGAAGTTATTTTTTGTTAACAAAGCAGCTGATTTTTCAGCGTCTTTAATGTGCCTAGTTGCGTCATTCTCGAGTAGCGTGTGTCTTCGAAATCATTTGGACCTTCTAGTTATTTCCAGGAGAATTAGCGATGCAGAGAAAGTTAAAGAAGAAATTTATATAAACCAAAATTAGTGTTAATAAGTTTATTAAATAAATTTCAAGTTATCCTCTGATTTGAGAGTCTAAATCTCAAAAAAGAATACTAAAATAACGTTGGATTCTATTTTCACATGCACTAAGGGATGTTTCTGTGACGGGATTATCATCGAATTATTAGAGAATTTTATCGGAAAGAAATTATAGGAATGGTTGAGTTCTCAAGGCAACCTCCTGGGTGGATAAAATCCTCTGACACATTAAGTTTTCGTTTGCTAATGCTCTTTATGCTCTCTCAATCAAACAACAATTCATTCAATAGATTTCAATGATTATTACATTAATGAATGGCAAAAGGTACAAAGACAGGCAGTTTATCCTAAAAAAGCTTCCTCCAAGGAGCTGAAAGAGCTCTTAAGTGTCAATTAGGAGTCTGTCGGTTTAAAGCCAGTTAGAAGTCCAGTATGAACAATTAAATTGAGATAAAAGTACTGTTGAACTGCTAATACAGCGTTTTAGTAAGTCAGTATTATAACAAATAAATTCGTGAAAAAGAATTAAAGAACCATTCAAGCTTCACAGCATTTTTCATGTATTAAAATCACTGCCTACTGATTTGTGATTTGTAGAAGAATGAGAGTTAGCCTAGTTGTATCTCGATATTCTTCAGTAGTTTCAACCTAAGACGATGTTATCTTGTTAAAAGTTCACTTTTTAGTTTTAATTTACGAATGTCTACGTTAGCTACCTGCCAGACTTACTTACCCTTGCGAAGTTCAATCATTATGTTTTTCGCTCAAATCAACACCTGATAGCCTAAGAATATTAGCAAGCATATGGGCCTATTTTCTTAAAATGGCATTAAATTTGTACATTATCAGAAGATACCAAGTAGTTCTCCCAAAACTCAATGCAATGGGAGATATAAGCGGTCAACAGCCTCGCTTCGTGGAATTGAAGTATTTCCTAATGAAAAAACGTGCTCAATCGAGATCAGATTCAATTTTTGAACTTTTCATATTATTTTCAACCAAGCCATCGAAGAATATGGTTTAATTCGTGAAAGCTACACATCACAAAGAATAGGTTAGAGAGTTACGGACAATTCGGATGTCCTTGTAATTTCTTGCAGTGAAAGTATCAGGCAATTGATCCTTTAGGTCGATGAAGGCATTTCATTATTTGCTAGGTGGGCAAGTCTACTCGTCTATAGTTATACGCAAGCAGACTCTGTTAAATATGCATTCAAATCTCGAGCTTCAAATTATAGAAGCATTCAAAACCCCAAAAAAAAAAAGGATGTCTCTTCTTAAAACTATCTAATAAAAGAAACCCATTAAGCACGTTCAAAATTTTTAATACAAGAACAGTGTAAATTTCATTCACGCTGCCAAGCGAGTAATTTAGAAATTTTGAATACTTTATCTCATGTCAGGTTGGCAGTTTCGTTGGATCGCTTCTTTGATAATTTCTTCAATTTTTCATATTTTTTTTTTTTGACTAGAATAAGTACTGCGCCTGCTGTGGTGTTAACCAAGAAGTGGGATCTCCCAGACTAATGTATTTCTTCACTCCCTGCTGGAAAAAAAAGACCGCTGATGAACAAGTGATTACCTATCGATTTCATACGTAAAAATTTACTATGGTTTTCCTAAGCTCGAAATTGAATTAAATTCTTCAAAATAAAAGAGAAATTGGAATGTGAAATTAATCGTTGTCAAGGAGATCAGACATCGCGTTAATTTTAGGTGTTATAATGACCAAAAGATTCTTCTCAACTCTTGTGAGTTTCTCTATTGAATAAAACAAAATCATAGTTGTATCTAATATTGAGATCAACTTAGCAGAAACCAAAAAAAATCACCGGAGAGTTTTGAAGTAGAGTTCTTCGGTATTTCAAGTATCAAACAATAAACCAATATTGGAAGAAGACTAGTAAACTTCAGCATTAACTCTGAACAAGATATGAAACCGTTGTTTTTTGAACAAAGTGCAAAGGAGTGAAAACCCTCTAAGTGAATGCATTCGCCACCGATCTTCTTCTTTTTTGGACACAATATCCTCACATGATATGTTGAATGAGTTTTACTTTGGTCAAATGGTTGTAGACTTGGGTGGCAATTAAATCCAATGCTTTCAAAAACCACAGCTTTTGTGGCTACAATATGATACTCTGTTTTGCGTCGATATGAACGCAAAATTAACTGTATTTAAGTATATTCAGAAGAAGTTTGTGCGAATCCAACTGGATAATATTATAACATAATAAGTTCACGCAATGCTTATCACTTCTAATGCGATTAGATTACTTCGTCTGCGATTCCAAAAGTGAATTTAGGAATTTTTGGTCCTGGTAATTTCTATAGGCATCGATTTACAAAGGTAGAACTCATAAAAAATTAAAACAGCCAGAGTAAAAAAAGGCAGATTTAATCAAATTAAGTCCAGCTGGCTCCTATTTTTTTATGACAATGAGACAAAGCAGTGATAAGTTAGGATTTGGATAGGACATCTGCCAATCTACCTCAGAGTTTTGCTCGGATCATTTAGCTGATAAAATTATAGTAACGCGGTGCCTTATATCTCCATTTCGATATTTCAAATGTTCCACCCAAACTCATTTCTTTCAATAATGGAAATTAAAGTTATGTCCCTTCCAAGCCACAAAATCGAAACTGGCTGAATCAATAATCAGAAGCTTAGGGACAAGTTTTTCTTTGTAGCAGCCTGATTCCCTACTAGCAATTTCGTAAGTTCTTGCTTAAGGAATGCTACAGATCTTGCATTTTTTCGTGTTTTTGGTTGTAGAACTATTATTTCGTTCAAGTAGCAATGTTGTGACAACTCAGAAAAGTCGATTCTTTCACCAGAGCAGTGAATAATAAAATTGACGTGATTTTTTTGTTTTTTGATGCAACATCGATTCTTGAAATTGGTTGCAATATTCTGTTCTTTGCTTTCCGTTACGGATTCCATTTTGAGGTTGGTGTATATCCTTCATTCTGATCACAAATCTTTGTCTTTGGGTATGATAATGAGCTGTTGAAAGTCACATCATGTCTTCTCAATCTATATCTTTCTTATCAGAAAACATCTACTTTAAGCTCTGCCGATGAAAGTTTGTTCTGCTTTGGCTAAGAGTACGCCTGTAAAAATTCGAATTCTCTGAAGTCTGGATTTGTTCAGGGCCTTGTAAACATATTGTGTTCTCATCCACCTTTGTATAAGAAATCAATTTTTGAGATAAACTCTGATTAAATGAAAATCACTCGACTTAAAGTCAACAAGGTTCTTTAACTTACATATTCAGACTAAAATCAAGAAGAATCATCGTCATTTGTGATAAATGCTATCCAAGAAAATTTATTGATATAATCTTCAATATTGTTGAATTCGTTCTAATCATTGGAGAAATCAATCATCTCGAAAGTATAAAACTACGAGTTTATTGCTTTTTTGGAGCCGTTACTTTTCCATCGTTTCAGAATAGACGGCATCGGTTCATTTTGAAACTCTATTTTACGCAAAATAATTTTGTTTCATTTGTTAGGATGGTTCTTTTCTTTTTGTTTACTTTTCGTGGATATTTGGCTTGCAATTGAGACAATAATTGAAATGATCACAATTCATTAATAATCAAGTCGGTACTATCCAATATAAGGCACTTTTTTATGATTCCCTAAGGATAGATGTAGGAACATGACAAACCCTTAACAACAATATGAACACCACGTTCATTTTTTGCTTTTTGTGTTCTCTACTCGAGATAAGGCCTTTCTAGAGCTTAGAGAGTTTATCGTGTAGAATTCCTGAAAAAAGTGGATTGGGGACAGCTGACTTAAAAACTTAACGAAAAAAATATCTTCCGAGTTCGCTTCATCCATTTCAGTGAATTTTGCTCATGGAATGGTCACTTCCATGCTTTATATTTCATCTCCATTAGGAGTTTATCGATCTATACTAAATCAACTATTTTTTTTTTGAGTACTACTTTCATGATAGTAACGTGATAAAATCAATGCACGATTATAACACAAAATAAATAACATTGACGAATTATTTTATGAATGCTGCATATAATCTAATCTTAATTATTTTCACTTCTGCATAAAAGCTGCGAACATATTTGTATAGCCAACGGTTTTATTTGCGGCTTTTTTCTAATAATTTTAATTCAATCTCACGCAGAGCTAAATAATTTACTTTTGTTTGATCTTCTGTTTTATGAACAGTTTTTGAAGGCTGCTGGACCACTTTCTGTGGTATCTCTGGCTTTTTTTGCACTTTCTCAGGAGCTTTCGGCTGCTCTACGAGAACTTGATTTTGCTCAGCACATCTTTGGGGAAGCAATAGATCCACTTCGACTTGGATTTGAGAAAGTTTATCTTGTACTGCAGTTGAAAAACTGATTTGGGTAGTGGCTGTTGAAGTCGTGCTTCTAGATGTGTTAGAAGCGGATTTACATTCCTCTTGATGACTTAGAATTTGAGACGTTTGGCTAAGTGAATCATTTTGTGGCTTCAAATTAATTTTTAACTAATACGTAAGCTTAAATAATAAAGGAGGTGTCGGTAATTACTTCCTTTTCTGGAGCTTTTCTAACGTTTTTAGAGGCTTTGGAATCAATTTTCGGATCAACTTTTGGAACATAGACAAATTTAAGTCTGCTTTGAGGTTTTTTTTCTTTGGGTTGGGCTGGTTTTGATTCAGACTTATTTTTTTTCTTTTGGGTCTCCTATTTAATATATATTAGAAGAGTTCTTGATTTATTTAAAAAGACCAACATACCTTTGATGGAGTGATAATTGTCTCTTGGACATTGCTTGAAACTTGTTCAGATTTGGTTGCTAAATTCCCTTGAGAGCTCGCTGTACTCTGAGATAACTCTTCAGACTATAGAGTAACAACAACTGAACAAGGGAATTCCCTTTGAAACGAGTTACTTTTTGATCTTCATGAGTAGAAGATGTATTTTTATTCTCATGGAGAGATTGTTTCGGAACGACTTCCACAGTTGATATATCCTTATCTAGTTGTTGTACCTGCTCTTTATTGCCTAGATAATTATTATTTTGAAGATGTAGCACTTGGCCTTGTTTACTGTGGGTTGATTTTGACTTTTCAACTTCTAAGCTTTCAGCTACTCCTTCAGAATTGCGGTTCTGTGCTTCCTTATTTGCGTTGCTGATGCTCTTTCGAGGAGCGAATGAGCGTTCATCTTGCTTTCCAGTCCCAGATTTTGTCGAGTGTTTTCTCTGGAGTTGGATATTATGGTCTTGATTATTCATGCCTAGTTGCAAAATTTGCTGTTTGGAAAATTTTCTCTTACCTTCTCCTTGAGTTGTATTATTGTCATCTTTCGCGTTCTTTTCGTGTCCATTTTGTTTCGAGTTTTTTGGGGTGGAACCATCCTTGTTTTGCCAATTCCTCGACTGCCTTTTAGCTATAATTTCCATGATGAGCAATTTATTTAAAACCAAATTCATTATTCTAATAGCTACCTGTCCAAATTGGTACCATTTCTTTCGTAGGGAAACCCATCCGTATGTAGAATTTTCGGTCATTTATACTCTATCATTGAAATTAATACCTTATCAATTATTTTCTAAATACTTTTGATCCTTCTTGAACGAGTCTGATGGCGTCTTCCTTGGAATTCATTTGAAAGAGGTAATTACCGTCTTTCACCTTGAAGATCTGTGAGACTTTGACGTTAGGGTATAAGTTAATGAGATCCTCAGGTTCAGCGTCGTAATGCACATCGAAGAGATTGATAAAAATCTTATTCGTTTTATCAATGATAATTTGCTTCATTTCCTCGGCTTAACAGGTAACTGATAACACCATACGCTTCAAATTTGTTGGTTACCTGGCTGATTTTGCTTCGTTGACTTCTGATTCACTGGAGGAGCAACAGTTGATGTATTTCGTGGCATCCGACCCTCAATCTTCGGAGTTTTTACGGCAGTTTCCTGCGGAAGCTCAGTGCTCGGACCTAATATCCCTTTGGTAAAATTTAGTAGCTCTTTTTCCTCTTACTTGCTTGTATTTTGTGGTCTGTTTGATTTTTCTGAGGACCAGAGTCAATTGCGTGGCTGATTTCCTCATCATCATTCAGAATTATCTCATCTTCACTTGAAAATTCTGCCCAATCCATGGCTAGAGAAGGTTTTAATCATCGCAGAAGGTGTATTATTAGTTACGTTTCTCGACATCTTCGCCTTTAGTAAATAAATTATCAGTACGATTTTTTCAAAGAAGGTTACTTTCGTTCATTCACAAGGCTTTCTTCTGTTGGTATCGGAGGCTATAGCCAAATTCAATTATTTCAGAAACTAAGAAAGTATTGTGATTCGATCAGCAACTTTTTAATTTAGTTCGCAAAGATATTCGTTATTAGATTAATCGGATTCGGTGGAAGTTTATCTTTGAGAAAAATGTTCCTGATAATCCGAATTTCTAAGCTGAATTATTCGATTTTAAGTGCATTTTCTGTTCTCTTTCAATGTATCATCCTTCATTCCTAGTATCAGGTGAAGAGAGGCTCTAGTAATTCTCTGCTCAAATATAATAGTCACTAATGTCAAATGAAATATACATGATGCTGATAAAAAATTCAAAAAATACCACTTAAAAGGGCTTGATCAGCCAATTACGGAGCACAAGATAAAGGGGACATTTGCAACTCTCATCGTCTGCACATGGGTGCGTTAAACCCTTGAAATTCGTCAGGAAGTTTGATCTTAACTCAAGCTAATTCAGCAATGGGCAAAGGCTGACGTAAGGACTATTGCTGGTTTTTGAAATTTATGTGTTGTTGCGGAATTCGAATTTTTCTAAATGCTTTAATCAGTGAAGATTGATCAGTATACGTTGTGTGTGCTACAAAAAAAAAAACATTTCACCAAATTTGTAAACGCAAACTTTGCCTTCGTTTGGAGAACCATTAGATACTTCAACTCATTTTTCCAAACTGAAATAATTCCGAATTGATTCAAGGAATTGTGAGAGAGGTTATATATCTCTTGCAAGCACCCAAATTTAAAATACAAATTGAATCCTGTCGAACCTAAGAAATGATGATTTGAATACTATAAAACAGAGTGTAAGGTCAAAGTTCGCGAAGCTAACAATTTTGGAAAGTTCACTCGTTACAATCTTCTCAGCTTTTAACCCATTCTTGTCTCTCCAAATATCCCATTGGAAAGTTCATATAAATGGCGAATCGTTTTTCTCACAAATATTTATTTGAAAAAATTGAATACAAAACTCAGTCTGTTTAAGGTTTTTTTTTTTCTTTCGGTTTAGTAGTTCAGTAAACTCAAAACAATTCAGTTAAGAGTTTAATGAGAATGCGCACGTAGTACTTATATTAAGTAGATCCATTAGGCACCTACTGATAAATGCAACAAAGATACAATTTTACTCTATTAATGATTTAGAATTCAAATTTTTTAATGTAGCATTCACGCTTCTAAATCAGAAGCATCTTCATTAAGTTTTTTTTTTTTAAAAGATAGATAGATAGATTCTCGTACTGCAAAAAAAAATGTCTCAACAAACTCCGATGCGGCTCTATGAGTATTAAATTTGCCACTCTTACCTTCAAACCATCACCTAGCCATTCGTGGCTGCTTTCTCAAACTATATGCTTATCGATGGTGTTAAGAGATTAAAAACTCAAAAGAAACCACTTTTAGTATGTATAGTAATATAATTTTATGAACTTTCAAGGGAAACTGGATGTTTACTCTTTTGTCGAGAGGATGAGGTTAATGGATTCAACAAACTTCCACTGAATTAGTTGTAAATTCTTCGAAAACGAGCTCAATTGGTTGCCGTCATCGTATATTCAAAAAATACTTTGCTTGAATCACTTTTTTGTGCTTCTTACTTAAAAAAGGGACTTCATGAAAATTAGACAGCGATATATGCTTCCAATTCAAAAACTGATGCTCTAAACCCATTCATCCCATTAAAAAATATCACAGAAGTACGGTTTGGGCTGAAGAAAGCCAAATTGGAGTCGTTAGCATCCCTTTTAGGCTCCGTAAGGGACTTTTTTTTATTTCCAGAAAGAGCAGCCAAAAAAGACTCCCTGAATTAATAACTCAGTTAATCAAAGCTCTAAAAAAAAAAACATAAATTGCTTATTACGGGAACGTTTGAAAGTAAATTTCTATAAAAAAAAAATTTTTCCTGTCAATAAAATAATTTTCAGAACAAATGAATTACCAGGCGACTTCAGCTTTCTCTCGTGTTGGACATATCGCAGCACAGGACATCCAAATTAAAATAGAGGAAGCTTCTGAGACGACCCAAGAAGAACAATTTTCCGGAAAGCACTCACCTGAAGGTCTGAAGAACTCAGAGCTACCTGAAGAAAAAGTTCCAAAATTGCGGAAGTCATCTAAAAAAATTTCAAAGAAGACAATCGAAAGAGGCAATGGGGAGAAATTCGTTAAATTCTTTGAAAAATGGAAGATGCTGAAGAAGACCAATAGCACGATTAAAAGGCAAACGAAGTTTTGGTTTTCAAGTTTCAATAAAACACTGAACAAGACTTACATTTATCGAGAGTTCTTCGGGTCAGTGAGAATTCATTTTAGACTGGCTATTAACGAGAAAATATTTAATTTTGATCAAGTACAAGAGTCAGAATGGCCGAAGATGTTCCTTAACTTAACAGATTTTCTACGAAACGAGGTTTTCGAGCTCGAAGCCAAGTTTTCAAAAGAAAAAAAATCTATTGTTATCCCAGTATGGATTGAAAGTGTGAACTCTTTCAGAATCGAGACACCTACGAAAGGTTCTGTAAAAAAGGAAGAGATTTGAATGGAATTATGTATTAGCTAGGTAAATTGTTGTTTTACTCGTCAAACAGCGTCCTTCAACTCGAATGAGATGTGTTTTTTTTTTTCTATAGATGAGAGGACTTTTTCAGAAAATCCTCTCAAAAATATATAGATGTACTTCACTCTACATTACATTTTTTCCAAATTAAACCGCTTTCAATTTCTCGCTCAGAGTTTAAGGTCGGTATCTGAATCACTGAAAGTTGTATGCTGAAGTTGCGAATTCTAGCTTAGAAGTCAGCCTCGTATGAATTGACCGAATTAATAAATGATTTTTGTTGCTGAGAGGAAAATCCCAGAAAATAAATTCGAATTGTTAATCACTGAGTGAGTGCTTTTAAAAGTTTTATTCAGCTTGGCTGAGATTGAATTGATGGGGGTTAAATGCTTGTATTTCAGCAGGGTTTCTATTTTAAAGCTTCAGTACAAGGCGAATAAGTTGTACATTGCTAATGAAAAGCAATTTTTTCCTGATTCATCTTGTTTTTAAGATCTTATTGTAAAGTTGAGTGTACCTTGCTTAGACTTTGGGTACTTCGCAGGGTTGGCATGATAAATTTGAAAGGAGTTTTAGAAATATAGCTCCTCGTTCAATAGGAGCTTTCGTGCGAACGATTTCATTATTCTTCTTACATTAAACCAAAAAAAATCGCTCAAAGCTCCATGGAAAATAAAATTACCAGGCTTTTTTATTGTAATTCTAATTAAAAGGATATTAAATAATGGCTGATTTGCAGAAAGTACGATTGAGAAGCTTTCAAGAATGGAGAACCCAAAAACAAACTTGAAAAGAGTGTTAACAAATCCTAAAGTTTCATTCGGACACCAACAAACTCACATATTCAACTTAGATTAAATAACCGCTGCCTTCTAAGTGCTGAAATCATAGTGCTGCTTAGCCATAAAACAACTTGAATACCGGTATTTTTTTTATTAGACACCATCTTATTGATTGTGGGCTTGATTTCTTTAGTTAATGAGTACAACTTAAATTTATGAGAAATATTACCGATTCGATCGCTGGAGAGAGCAAACAAACTCAACCTACTAAAATTTGTGATTCTTTAGGGAAATTGCATTTCAAGCAAGAGCAATTCACATGGAAGCTCAGGAACTCATTTTACTTAGTCATCGCCTTGAAATAAGCTCAAAGCATAAAATAAATATCATTTATAAAAAGTTGTTTGCTCGTAAGATCTAAGTGTTAATAAATTATAATTGAAGTTGGAACTTCAAAAAGAAATAAAAAGACGAATATTGTCCCATTAGAAAAGGGATTATATAAAGTTGTAAGAAATAGATGGTATCACTATCAAACTTAAATTAAGTGCTTAAAGGGAATATTCACAGAGTCGTTAGGCTATGGTTCTATTTGTATCATCTCACTGTGAATTTCATTGAGTTTCCGGGACAAGAAAATTTTTGATAGCGACAATGACCGAATTATCACTTCAAAAAATATTTAGACAGAGAAAGAACAAATTCAAATCCTGTTAAAAGAAATATAAGAGAATAAGCAGGAAAAAACAAAACCAAAAAAGCACACACACAGGAGGAGGAGAATGAAAGAAAAGTTAAACTGTTCATTTGAAGTGAGTTGTGAGTCTGACTTGTCCTCTGAAGCCATGTGCACATAGTTAGTTGCTTACCAATTAGATTTTTGGTTTGCTTAAAACAAAACTTTAGTTGATTTTTGTCACAAAGCTGTGCAAAAAACCTAAATATGTCTCTCCGTCTCAGAATTTATTTCGTTTTGCATACTTTCGATGTATCCTTTCGCTGGGGAAGGAAAGCGCATTTTGTTATCAAGTATCATTCGATATTTTTTGTTCAAACCAAATTAATGAATGGGGTGAATGACGATTGTGAAATAATTCAATTGAGAAAACTGAAATTTCGCTTCTTCTTTCCTAATTCGAAGAAAATTGTTCTTCTTCGCAACGGTCTCTATCCTGGATTTAAGTGGATTTCTAGTCCAGCTTATAAATCCACGGTTATCAAAAGTCGGCAGCTAAAATTCATAACCCGTCACTAAGAGTCACATCGATCCTTTTTCCTTACATTCTTCAAATTTTTATCTCTCTTTGTTGTTTCCCATCTGCTTTATTCGTCTGCGTTAAAAGGGCGAGGCGAAGTACAGATAAACTTTTTTCAAAAGAATGTACCTCCTTTTTTTCCCTTCAAACAAATCATCTCGTTTATTTAAGCAAAATAAGGAAATACAATAGCCCATCTTTCGAGAAAATAAGCAACTCTAACGGCTTTCTTTGCCCCAATGGCAGGTTATTTACAGGCTGGAACCTCTTCCAGAGTCATTCCTAATCAAGCTTTAAATCTCCTGATGAGTGCAAAAGAGCAGATATAATTCTTCCTTGTCTCTGTTCGTGTCGAAAATTCGACGAAAGGAGTTCTCTATCCAGAGAAATCTTTTTTACAAGTAATATCTAACTCACTTGAGGCGACTGTGATTTTATTACATCATCATAATGTCTCAATCCTGTTATCGATAAAATGAGCTAGTTTCATGAGGCCGGATTTAAATGGCATGATTTCTTTATTGATTGTTTTGTTCAATTGCCAACAAGATTTTAGGTTCTTCAAACATGGCTATGATAAGGCAAAGTATTTCTTTTAGGCGATGTTGTGTTCAAATTTTCTCCCTTACTGATAAATTCGTAAACTTTCGAAGAAATCATATAATTAATTATTTGCCTGAAGTCAGAATATTTTAATGTAAACATAATAATAAACTTTAAATACTGGAACGGAATCAGTATAATCTCACAGGCAAGAAGAAATATTTTCTCATGAGCTCATAAAAACGTTCGACAGAAAAAAATCGCCACCACAGGTGCTGAAATAAAAAGAAGATTTCAGTACAAGTATAAACTTGTTTTTATTACAACGAAGAATATGTTCCGAAAAGTATATTAGAACTTGTTCAAATCCATTTCTTAGGTAGCTTCTCTCATCAGAGTAAACCTCTCATTATCAAAATTGCTCCAAAATGATTTCTATAAAACAGTGTAAATTTGAACCTCTTCTTCCTTACGGCCAAAATCAACAAAATTAAAAAGGCTTGCTTTAAATGAACAAGAAACAACATTTCAAGAGGAGAAAGTAGCTAAGGCACTTCTAAAATCTGAGAAAATACGATTCTTCTGAAAATGTAATGGCTGAAAAAGCTGCAACATAGAAATTCTTGCACTGCTAGAAAAGTGAAATCGAAACAAATATGCTAAGAATGCTTTTATTAATATTAGGTAAAGTTGTTTTCTCACCACAAAGTTTTGATATTCTTTTCATTTTCTCTTACTTGTCAGCTGAAGAGTTCTTTCTTAGGTGGAAACCTAAGAATTCAACAATTATTTCACAAGCATTCATCTCAAACTACAATGCTTTTTTCTCCCCATCTATTTTGCGTAGCAATGGGCAGAGCTTTCGATTCGATTATCCACTGCCTGAAAAAAATTTTGGTGATTTCGAATTTATAGAATTCTGCTTATTATTCTTTTCTGACCAGAACAAATAATGTTGGCGAGCATTCGGAGTCTCTTTTACAGAAGAACACTCTTCCTACCAAGTCAGAGTTAGGACGGATAGCACAATTAAGAGAGATTAATCAGGATAGATAGTTTTCAATCATCCTGACATTGAGCGAAATTCTAAAATTACGGGATTTTATCACATAGATGGAGGTACTCCTATCCAGCATTATTTCTATTCCATCTTCATCCAAAATCCCTTGCATAGCGCAAGGCAAGACCGTCTTGAGTGTTGTTCACTGATAATTACTCATTATTTTGGCTAGTTTTTTGTGGTTTGTGAAAATTGTAGTCAGCTTCCGATTTTGGCGGCCGCCAAAAGAGAAATTTCATCTTCTTTGGAGATTCATGAAAATCAATAATTAAATGAAAGAATCGATAAAATAGAGTTCCTGGAACACGGAAACTGATCAAAGAGGAAACTTGGAGCATAAATATCATATTATTCCTTAATTACGACACCTTCGAACATCATCAGTCTCCATGTAATTCGTAATGCATAAAAGTAACCCACCAAAAACTGTGGCAGCACACTGATACACTCTTTAGAACTCTAATCAAGGGCAATGGAATAAATGGAATACTACTGGAAGCAAAGTTTCACGATGAAATAATCGGAAATTGAGTGATGAAATTCTGCAAATATCGGTGCAGCTACCACCCTCTTTCAAACCTTAAGCTCTCTAGTTCTTCCACAAAAAGGTTGATTCCTCTTATTTTCGCAACAGACGCATGAAAAGCCTCTTTTATAAGAAAAGAAGCTTGGTTTAAACCTAAACTCTCAAATTTGCTACCATTCAGAAACTTAGCTAACGCACTATTAGCTGCTTAAAAGGCTATCTCTCAAAACGTATGAGGAGGGCGGTAGTTTCCTTACAAGCACTCATCACTTTCAGTGTCAGGAGGAACGTCTTTCGATCTCAACCAGTCTAATATTCAGTGGTCTTAAAATAAATGCTGTCAGCGCTTCCTTAAGGCTTGATATTCTGATGATTATCCGAATTAAATTTTATTTCAGTGCGGACTTAATTAAGTTTACGATTCAATGACTTAAGAGGTCCAATCAATTCTTTGCCTTAAAAAACAAAAAATTGATTATTTCAGTGAATGAGTGACAGAAATAGATTCAGCTTTACATCGTAAAATGAAATGCCAATTTAAATACCTCTCCAGAGCCATGCAATGCATTAATAATTAAAAAAAAAATATTCAACCTTCTAATTCGACATTTGAAGTGATTCCCAAATGGACTCGTTCGACTCAAAATTCTTCGATCTTGTTGATTTCAACGATTTCAACTTTCCAGGCATCGACGAATACTCCAAGGTTTGGTTCCAACCTGAACACCAACAACAGCAACCTGAACATCACTCCTACGAAACGACTAGCGAACTGATGACTGACTCCACCTATGAGCATTTTAGCGAATCAAACTGGGAGGTTGAATACAAGCCTGCCCAGAAATTAGCCCCGAAATTAATAAGACCATCGAAGAAGATTTCTAAACCGAAGAAGGAGAAAGCTATCACCCGCAATAACGCCGCGAAGCTAGAGCCTTTCTTCGAGAATTGGAAGAATTTAAGAAAAGGCGACAGATTCCTCAGGAATCAAGTCAAGCTGTGGTTTTCAAGCTTCAACATGAAGCTGAATAAGACCTACCTTTACAGGGAGTTCTTTGATTCAGTTAGAATTCATTTCCGTCTTGCAATCCGAGAAGGAAAGCATATCGACTTCGATAGGTTTCAAGAAGCGGATTGGCAGAGATTGTTCGTGAATTTGACTTCATTCCTCATGAATGAGGTGAATAAATCAGCTAAATTGATCATAGAAGGGAAGAAGAGTCAGGTCTATCCAGTTTGGATTGAAGACGTGAATACCTTTAAGATCGATAGCCTCCCTTGTGAACAGAGCTATCCTTGTCTCCCGGACAGTCTTTTCAGTCAGCCGAGCTATCTGTTTTAGGTTTTGAGACTTTATCTTTACGAGAGAGTTCTTGAGAAATTAGATGCCTTAGTAATTAATGTATATGAATAAATCTATCTAGCATTTTCAGTTAACTAATATATTTACAGCATAAGGGGTTTAACACCTTTGATTCAATACATCCAACAAACATATTGTAAATAGGAATTAGTTTGAAGCTGAAAAGTTTGCGCTTGTTTTTGCTATTTTTACATAGTTCTTTGATTGTTTGAGTTTTGCTAAGGAAACTATTATCAATCAAGTTGTACCAATTTGAATTAGCATTCTTATGCTCTTTTGCAGAGAGATATTGCTGGTGATTATTGGTTGTGTGTGTGTCTCTATCTCTTAGATGATGTTTAATATCCTTTTGATGATAAGTAAGTAGAACCATCGAATAAATTTCTGCTTCTTCGATAGCGAGTTGTTTTCATACGCATAAAATGTTTAGGTGATGGCCAAGATTACTCACTCATTATTTCTATTCTCGAAAGGCTTTTGGTACCTGGTGGCTAAACTCTAAAGATTATCGTCTTTTTCCCAATTCAGGTTTTATTTCGTTAGAAAATAAACTAAACTGATATATAAAGGAGGGAATTTTCTTGGCTTTCGAAAAGTTCTCAATTTCGAATGATAGCTCATAAAATTGATTCTTTAACTCACAACCGACTGTCTGAGGGTGTTCTTTAATGGTTTTTTTTTTTATTGTGATCAAATATTTAAACAAGAAGCGTTCTGTAGATCATAAATGGAAAATATATGAAAGTAGAATTTTCTTTAGTATTTTCGATAATACCCTCTTCAGTTGTTCTCAACATGATCGCAAATAAATAGTTTTAACGCAGCGCAACCAAATAAAATCGGTAGTTACCGGCCTCCATTGCCATGAACGCTCATCTTACTAAAGCTAGCTTATAAACAGAAAAGTTCTATTTCATTAATAACTACCTCCAATTGAAGAGTATTTCTCCATTTCTCTGCTAAGGCTGAAAATACAAACCAAAAAAAAAATATATCGTTCAAGATTTTGGCTTAAGCCAATTACCAAACTAAATTTTATTTGCTTTAATAAAAGCAATCTTAACTACCGGAAAGGAGCAAACTTAAAAACTAGCTCATTATTCCAGATTCACCCTCACAAGCTCACTAAACAGAATCTAACAATATGTCAGGCGCAATCAGAGTAACCAAACCTAATTCTAATCAAAATAATACAATTTCGTCAAGGCTAACAACAGAAATATAACAAATGGATTCTCATTTGATCCAAGAAACAGCAGTTTTCAGCAGCAAACAAGTTACGGCAACCAACGGATGAGCATGGGTATTTTGTGACTTTCATCCCTAATTCACGCAACGTTGTAGATGTTGGAAATAGATCCATGGTGATAAGACCTGAGCTCATGCCTAGACGGAACACTCCGCGCTTTGAAGAGCAAGACTACTATCGCTCGGAGCCATTAGGACCAGATTTTAGGCCAGCAGCTTATATGGGTCAGACATCTAGTTTCGGACAACCTCGGATTGAGAGAGAATCATCTCTCCCAGCGCGGAATACTCCTCAAAGAAGAGAGCCTTTTCGGACTGAAACGGGGAATTATGACCAGTTTTATCGCGTTAAACCTGTAATTGGGGTACTCAGTAACTCAAGGCACTCTACAGAGGTAGATGGGTATAATGAGAGAAGTCGCACAACAGTAAATGAAAACTAACGAATGATTTTAATGAAATACTAGGGTTTAAACACTACCCAGAGCGCTCTCGAAGAAAGTTACTTCCGAGACCCTCATCAAAGGCATGAGAGCACTGAGAGATTTAATAATACTTCTTTTCACGAAGATCTCTCGCATAATCGCAAGGATCAATCAGAATTTTTCACTCCTTCGCACCATTACAGCTCTGTCATGACTCCAAAGCCAATCCGAGCTATTAATATTAACAAGCCTCATTTTACTCAAACAACAAATGATACCTTATCCCCTGATAAAAATAACATGGATCCTTTAGGTGAAAGAATGCCATCTTATACTACAGCAAATTTATCAGACGAGAAACTCAGTAAACACTAGCTATTCTTCTTGTTTTTTGATTTGTTCGAACGTTTTAGAACAAGAAATCGACGAGAGAATAAACAATAGCCTTAATCTTGGGTACTCAACAACAAAATCTGTTCGTAGCACTCTGAGGTCCGGAGGAATCGACTTTGGGTCGAGGGGTTTGGCTTCAAGCAGCACAAAAGCGATGTCAAATTCGCGTCGACGTGACCACTCGGTCCCTGTTCAAAGGTTTAATCCTGAAGAACCACAACTACAAGAAAACCACCCTCCATTGATCGAGACTCTAACGAAGAAAAAATTTGAAGAATACAAATCTAGAAATTTCGAAGGGATACCCATCTACCGTGCCAGGTCACCTGTCCGCGGAGATAGATCCGTTGTTACTCAGGGGTCCCCAGTCTCTATGAAAAAGCCAGTACTCGGCGCAGCTTACCTGGATAATTCAATCCCTGGAATGGTGATCACTCAAAAACATTGTCCAAATTGCCATAGCCCCGTCGAGAGAGCGAGATTTTATCCGACTCACAGTTATTTAGGTGATCCCATTCTGAATACAGAAGAAACCGAAACTGATCAACGTTTTGAAACTCCAAAAAGAGGTACAAGGCAATCCAGAGCAATTTCTGCTTATAGAGATTCTCCAAATCGAAGTGTTCGATTTGATTCGCCCGAAACCAATAAGAGACTTACACTAGAAGACTTTGAGCCATCAGAACGATTTAATTTCAATCGTAGCCATGAAACTCCAAACCGAGCGGGTTCCGGAAAGAAATACCCTATTATTCGAGGTCCTAACTTGGATTACCCCTTTTTAATCATTAACGGAGAGAGACCTCCGGTGATAGAGCGTCCGCCTGAAGTGTTCGTTGAAAAAAAGAGAAAAAAAGTTGATACTGTTGATCCCTTTTTGCAAGCACTCGCAACGACATATGTAGTTAAAGACGATATGAAAAACAGAAGGAAATCTAAAGCGTTAATGAAACTCGAAGAATCATTCAAAATGAATCAAATGGGAGACGAGGAACTAAAAGGGCAGGAACCACTGAACTCCGATCAAACTCCTCAAGGGAAAGATGATTCGAAAGACAGCCAGCAAATCGAAAAACTGAACTTGTTCGGGTTTCAATCGCTGCCAAAAGGAGGCATCGGCAGCTTCTCGAGTATGGATGTGTCTCCTATACAAAGAAGAGATTCTGATCAGCAGCAGCACTCAATTACAACTGTGGACCCCTCGCCACTTAATAAAATCAAACCTGCGCTAAAGCAGACAGAAAGAACTGGTGAAAGGAAGGCCACTGTGAGGATACAGGATCCGACTGAAGATAATGCTCCGAAGAGTCCATTGCTGAGTAAAGAGGATTCTCAGAGGCCGCTAGGCGAGAAGACAAATAAAATGGGAACAGATGTCCCAAGTCCAGGTTTGGCGATGAGAAAATCAGTTACGGATAGCCCGCACAAATCGGTGACGTCGTTGGCAGTATTGGCAGATCAGCCTGAAAAATCAAATACTGATATGGAGACACCAGAACCGCCGAAAAAATTTGAAAGAAGAAAGCAACATTCAGTAACTGAGGCGCCAAGAAAATCGACAGCGGGAGACAAAAGCGCTAGTTTCCTTAAGAAGCTGGAAGACATGCAAAATAGAAGTCAGAGGAGACTTACGGCCCTTGTCACTCACAGCGAAAAGTCATTGGAAGAGAAAGGCTCGATGAATAAAGGCATTCGGGAGGCAACTGAATCGGATGATTCAGATACATCATCGCAAGAGAATGTAATTACAATTGTCCCGGATCAAGGCAATCAGTCTGTTATTCTAACCAGTTCAAGGCGCAGGAAAAGTGAAGTACCGAACAAAGGTAATAGAGGAGTACCCAATTTGCAGTTTGTGAACAAATAATAAAGCATTGAATAAGACAGTGATGATTAAGGTACTGACCGATGAATAAAGCCTTTATGTAGAACGGAATGAACTTAGAGTGGAGTAATTTCAATTTTTCTAGTCTGTATAAGGAATTTTTTGCTGTTGTAATTTGGAAATGCGAATCGAAGTTAGTAGTTGCTGCTTTCTGTTTTTAGATACATGCTATGAAATAATATACTTGAAGTCTGTTTCATGCAATTCAGTCATAACTGAGTTATCTCTTCTTCGGAATTCTAATAGAGTATTGAGCTGAATACAACGCATGTAACTTAGAAATTAAAAACGCAGCAAAATCCCCAAGTAATTATGATTAACAAGAAGAGCTCTAACAAAAACCGATAGATGTAAATGAAAAGATGAGTGGGGTGAACGATGATTTGGAAGGCACTCAATCTTCCGTAGAGCGTTTCACCCATGAATTGAGCACAAATCTTCGATTTGTTCAAGAAAGTGGTGATAAACGTGAGATCTACCCCCACAACTGCCATTTTTCTGGTGATGCAGAAACGAATAACAAGCATCATAGACCCGCACCCTGGCTTCTCATTTCTATATTAATTGATTTCGGTGATGCAACCTCGGTTGTAAAATTTCGAACCGTAGAAATATCAGTGAAACTATTATAGTTAATTAACAATCGTCAGCGTACAAAAGCTGAATTTTAAATCGCGGTACGCTGCTGGTCACATACACTTAATCACTTTGGTGAGTCTGAGTAGATGGCCAGGTAACTTCGAGGTTACATAAACTACCCTACCTTTTTTTATCTAAAGAACAGCTAAATTAATTATTAATTAGAATAAGAACAGCACAAAGAACAGCTATTTTTATAGAATTAAATTCGAGAGCACACATCAAAAATTTAATTTCTACATGAATTCTGGAGCTCATCAGCAAGTTGTACCAAACCTCAAAAAAAGCATGCTGCAAACGAGATTGCTCAGTACAGCCATAGGTTTAACACTTATCAAGTTTGAAATTGTCCCATTCTACTCAGGGATAGTTGGTATCGTCATCCTCTCCATCGGAGCGACAATTCAAGCATATCGACCAGCATCGTATGCATGCCAAAATATTACAAGCTTTTGTTTCAGCCTAGCTCCGATTTGGATGCTCTTTCTTGACCCTTGCGCATTACTTACTGCTCAGACCTTATCAGCGACCCATATACGTAACCTCGTCATTGAAGAAAATAGAAAAAACTATCGGACGTTCTTTATCGTCCTGCCCACAATCAGTTGGCTAATTGTAACAATTTGTGGTCATACATTCTTGCCTGAGTGTCCCAACAGAATAACCGACACTCTTCATAAAGACGGAATCTTCATCTTGATCAGCCTTCTTGGTTTTACTTCGTCTTTTACTAGGCAGGTGAATTCTATCCTTAGTGATCTGAAAAAGTCCGTTACAGATGTCCAAGAGCTAAATTCGAAACTTGAGGTTGTAAATGGAGAGCTTAAGCAATCACTGGAGGATAAGGATAATTTTATCCTCCTGTTTTCTCATGAGACAAGAAATCCTCTCAATATCTTAATTGGGAACCTTACGCTTCTTCTTAATGAAATAGGGGAAACTAAGTATAAGGCAAAGCTAGAGAGATGCAAATTTTGTGCTGAATTACTCTTACAGCAGCTCAACAATATTCTTGATTCAGGAAAACTGGCCAGCAAAAGGAGTTTAGAGCTTTCAGAAACTGCTGTATACGTGAGTGACTACATTCAATCTATTTCTAGTTTTATGGAAATGCTTATTAAAAAAAAAGGGACTGTGAAATCAGAAGTCCTCATACCAGAGAAACTACCACTAACTCTAAGATTCGATATGCAAAGATTCACGCAAGTTTGCCTGAACCTCCTTATGAACAGCCTCAAGTTTACAGATTCCGGAGGTATCTCTCTGGTCTTTCGATATCTCCGGAAAAACGCCCTGCAAGAGTCAGATTACTATCCTTCTACAGATTTCGGCTACCAATTACTGAGTTTGTCAGCAAAGAAAGAGATTCCTAAAGAAGACCATGACATTGGAGAAGAAAACACTATGAACACTCAAATCGGATATAAAAGGCAGTTCGTAAGAGAATTAGCGCCTTTACAAAGCAAAAAGAAATCCTTTACTAGTCTTACCGGCCCAGAGAAAGGCTTCTTAAAAATCGAGGTCAATGACACTGGATGCGGTATGAAATCTGAAGACATGAAAAAACTGTTCAAGAAATTCTCACAAACTCATTCTGATGGCGCTCAACTCAAAATCGGGTCTGGTTTGGGACTATGGATCACGAAGACTCTCTGCGAACTTTTGGGAGGCGATGTAAGAGCATATAGTGTGCCTAAAGTTGGCTCGTGCTTTGTAGCGATCATTCAAGCCGATTGTCTTCCATCGACTCGTCCTCGTTCGGGTTCAGGTTCTTTCAGTGAAACACAGCCTCAGTTTGGTGCCGTTGTTTCAGGAGAGTCACAAAGGATCCTACTAGTCGATGACGATCCTTTCAACCTTGAGTTTCATACGCAAATGATAAAATCCTTGAGTTATAAGTTTATAGAAACTGCGACTGATGGTCAAAAATTGGTCGAGCAGTTCCAGAAGAGGCCTGAAGGCTATTTTGAAGCGATAATCACCGACATTTCAATGCCTATCCTGGATGGTATAACAGCCGCCAAGCTTGTCAGAAAGATCGAAAAAGATGAAGAAAGAAGCGTTAAAGTGAAAATTGGATTTATCACTGGACATTCAAACCATAAAGACAAGCTGATCTGTGAGAGCGATCCATTAAACTGCTTATTCTACCTATCCAAACCGATCAAGCCTGCAATTCTCGAAAGTTTTCTTCCTTCCTTGCTAGATGCCCCTCAAATCAACATACAACCCAGCCCGCAAAAAGCTGTAGCTGTAATTTCGAAGAACGCAAACCCTCAAAAAGACAAAAACATTTCACCACCATTGATTCTTTGCGTGGATGATGATATCTTTAATCTTGATTTCCTTGAAGACATGATCAGAAGCGCAGGAGCCAGGACCCTCAGAGCTCAGTCAGGAGAGGAAAGTCTTGTTGTGATGAAAAAAGTGGCTTCGGGAATATTGAAGGAAAATATTCCCAAGCTAGTGCTGGTGAGTTGCAGGATGGGAAAAATGGATAGGTGGGCAACGACTAGAGCTATGAAAGAGATACTAAAGAGAGAGTTTGGGATAGATGTGCCGATTGTCGGAGTAAGTGGAGATGATAAAGGGCAGAACCAAGAACAGCTCAAAGGTTCAGAAATGGCGGAGATTTTGCAAAAGCCAATTCTTAAAGAAGAACTAAATAAAATAATTATGAAATATACCTAGTTTCATATGGTTCAAACGTTTCAAATTTAAAATTTTTTTTTAAGTCTTGTTTTTTCGTAGGAAATCGCCTTGATGTTTCATGTATTAAATATGTAGGTTAATTTCACAATTTGAATGGCGAGCCCTGCCTGAATTTCCCATCAAAACCAACAGAGAACGGGCAGAACTCAGCTAATTCTTGTGGTCTATCATAATCTGTGGTTGAGATTATTCTCATGGGTGAACTGATGACAGCTGGACCATCGAATAGATATACTTTTCCTGGAACATTTTTCCTTCATGCATTTTCTTCTCTCAATTTATCAATATCAAGCTCGCTCTTATAAAACGTGGCTTGCTCTGCAGACATCTGCATTAGTGATCGGTGAATCATTAATCAAAATTATTTTCAGTAAAATCAACAGCAATTAAATTAAATAAAACCCACAGAGTCTGCCAACATGGGTTGCGAAACCTCAAAACAGCCTTTCTCAGAAGTGATGAAGAAAACACCGACCAACAACGTACATACCGACGGCAGTCGAAGTAAGCAACCTTTCGACATTTAATTTATTTTGAAAACGCTTCTCTCAACTATTTTCCTTTCCAACAACTTACAATAACTCTCCAATTCAACATAGCTATCCGATTCTCGGCCAAAGATATGATAGGAAAGCGTGACCTCGACTTTTACAAAGAATACACTTATGTCAAAGACCTCGGCCATGGTTGAAAATAGCATTCAATAAAATCCATATCAAATTATCTGTATTTGTAGGGACTTTCGGAGAAGTAGTCGAGGCAGTACATAATAAATCTAACATTTCAAGAGCAGTCAAAATGCTGGAGAATAGGGCTATGTCGAGTCAAGAAAAGGAGGAAGTTTTCCGCGAGATAGAGATATTAAAAGAACTTGTAATTTTTGATGATTGCGACATCTAATGACTGTAACCATCACAGGATCATCCTAATATCATGAGGATATTCGAATACTTTGAAAACAAAGATTTTGTTTTTATCGTCGGTGAAGTCTACACCGGAGGCGAGTTATTTGAAAAAATCATTCAAAACAAGCATTTCACGGAAAAAGATGCAGCTAATACGATGAAACAGATTCTCTCAGCAGTGAACTACTGCCATAAGAAAGGAATCGTTCACAGGCAATAAAATCATTAAAACCTTCAATAATAACAGAACTTTTAGAGATCTGAAGCCTCAGAATATACTCCTCGAGAGCACAGACCCAGCTGCGAACATCAAAATCGTGGATTTTGGGGTTTCCGCTGTGGTTGAGCCCAATAAAAACCTCTACAGAGCAACCGGCACGGTAACGCTCAAGAAATATTTAACGAGATTAGTAATGTGCTTTCATAGCCGCTCTTTATGGCTCCAGAAGTCTTGAAAAAGAATTATAATCAAAAGTGCGACATTTGGTCTTGTGGAGTGATTCTGTATATGCTGCTTTCGGGGCAAATTCCTTTTAAGGGGAGAACGAAGCAGGCTATACTCGCCCAAATTCAGGAGGGTGCTTATGATCTAAAGGGAAAAGAATGGGAGCATATCTCAGAAAGAGCGAAAAACTTCGTGAAAAAGCTCATGGAGTACAATCCTGAAGACCGGTACAGCGCAGAACAAGCTCTGGCTGACCCTTGGATAACTGAAATGGTCCATGAAGAGAAAAATTCAGTTCTTACAGAACACGCTTTGAGTAATCTAAGGTCTTATCGGGTAAATCTTTCGCTACTCTTATTTCCATTAATCCCAATATTATGTAAAGGCTGAGAAGAAGCTTCAGGAGGCGTTTTGGTTGTTTATTTCATCTTACTTCGCGAGAAAGGAAGATAAAAATGAATTTTTGAAAGTATTCCAGGCATTAGATACAAATGGAGATGGTACTCTCACGAAGAACGAGCTTCTTAAAGGTAAGTCTCAAAAAATATGAAAGTTTTTCATTTACCTTGGATAAAAAGGATTCAAAGAGGTTTCTAAGTATGGTTTTAAGAAATCTGATATCGAGCATATTCTAAAAGTCGCAGACACAAACGGGAATGGGGTTATTGACTATTCAGGTAATCAGAATCGAAGAAAACTTGGTTCTTATTTGTGTAAGAATTTATCGCAGCGACATTGAGTAAAAATTTCATGCTGGAGCAGAATCGGCTTGAAACTGCATTTAAAATGTTTGATAAGGTATGATATTCTGTCCTTGGGGAAAAACTAAGAGAATTTAAGGACGGAAATGGCTTTTTGACTTTGGAAGAAATAAAAGAATTGGTCAATCCAGAGGATAAGAGTATCGATGACAACGATTGGCAAAAGCTTATGAAGGAGGTTGATCAAAACGGTGACGAAAAGGTAAATATTTTTCGGAAGGCTGAAATCTTGAAAAGTTTTGTAGATTTCATATAATGAGTTCAGAGATTTGATTTTGAGGGTCGTTAACAACGGAGAAAAGTGAAAGGAAATATATGATACTAATTTTCTTCTTTGACATGATTATTTTCTTGTGACGCTTTGAGTAAACTTTGGTTAATATTCTGAGTGGTTATTCTATCAATTCATGCTATTCGTCGGATAGATTGTGTCCATATTAAATAACGAATACTCAATAAATTTGTGGGGTTTTCTATCTTTCGCGCTTGATCTTAATGTTCTTAAGAGATTTTAGATAGAAAGAGGCAAATTACTGAAAAGCTGATCTAAGTTTAGCGAAATAGGAGTTAACTTTCAACAAATTTTGAGTCTCAAAGACTGGAGAGAAATACATTTTGCTTTGTGAGAATAAAAATGGAAATAAAATTATTCTCTGGCTTTTTTTTCTCAATTTAATAAAAAGCTATTCTCAGGTAGTTAATTTAAGAGCAGCAAATTTACTGAGCTGACAAGCAATTCTTTTTTTTGATTCACGTTCAAGACTACCGTGTGTCTATTAATATTACGAATTGCCAGATATGTTATTTCAAGACACTCGAAAAAGATTCATTGTTTCCGTCGATCAATATAATCTTATAGAAACAAATATTTCTGATTTCTTGTCTTACGAAAATCTCAGAAAATTTTCATTGGAGAATTTCAAGCAATAGTGAGATACGGTTTTTTCACTGGAATATCATATTGTTTTAAAAAAATTCAATCAGAGGATTGGTAGTGTCTTTGTTTCATTTTCGGAGGTCTCAGGTGGCTTATTGCTCCATGATGCAAGTTCCTAAAGAAAATAAAATGATTTGGGTATTTTCGAATGTCCGAAATAAGTTGAATTACGCAGAAGAACGAATTAGAATAATTGGACGCTATTCTTCAGTAAACGAGATTCCAATTTATAAATAAAGCGAATCAAATCTATTGAAAGGACACTCAGCTAGCTATTCCACTCAATAGCTCATTTTCCTTCAAAGAAAAAACATCTTTCCATATCAAACCTGATGTCTACGACTGCTGTCGTCTTTCGTAACCTCATAGATTTAAGTGGAGCTGTTCATAAATGGCTAGTAAAAAGCATTGTTGGAAATTCTACTGATATCAAGGCGAAACTCAGAGCGAAGCTCCTTGACTACCTGCTTCTTATCTTTTCAATTTACGTTCTCGTCTCTCTAACCCTCCATCTCAACGTGGACTTAACCCGCTCGATGATACTAATGTTAGGAATGTTTTTCGAGCTGAGAACAATAAACTCTCCGCTATCAGGCATTATGATCTTTTCGTTAATACTCTTTTTCAATAGAATAAACCTGGAAAGCCGAGAAGACACGCTAGCTGGCTCTATATGGCTTGCACTATGCCCTGTACTCGGATGTTTCTTTACCACTGGTAAAAAACTATTTATCATGGCATTGTTTTGGAGCTTGGTTCTCTGGAAATATTATCAACCGATTCCTTTGACCCCGGAGGAATGCCTACGCAGTGAAGAAAAATCGTATTTAACTCTCATGGCTGTTAGTTTCGTTGCTACTGTTGCATCAGAACTCACGCTAACCGACATCGAAAAAGACACCAAGAGATTACATCAGAAGCACCAGGAGCTCAAACGATTAAATAAGGAGCTGTCTGAAATGAAAGAAAGGGCCATCGATTACTCTAACCAGCTGAAATTAACAGTGCAAAAATTAGAGGAAAGCAACCTCGCTCTGGAGCAAGCTCTCACAGCGAAGCGGAATTTTATCACGAAAGTTTCCGATGAACTACGAAATCCGCTTAATTCGATCATGGGAAACATCGAGTTGCTTGAAGACCAGAAAATTGACCATCATATCAGTGAAAAACTCATCTCGATCAAATGGTCCGCTGACCTTCTTCTCCAGATGGCAAATAACATCATCGATGCTTCGAAGCTCCAGCTTGGCACTATCGAGATAAATAAACGAAGGTCCTCGATCCTAGGAATATGTGAGAGGCTCTGGGCACTTAATTGCCAGAAAATGAAACAAAAAAATATTCGTGGGCTGCTCTATCTCTCCAAGAACGTCCCGAAATATCTCGTCCTCGACGAAGAAAAGCTCCTTGTCATTTGTCATAACATGCTCACCAACTCCGTGAAATACACCGAGAAAGGGAACATTCGGATCTTCATCACCTGGTGTCCAAAGACTCCGACTAAGGCACCCAATACCAACGATGGGTTATATTCTCTGCGTCCTTTCTGCGAGACCGCGCGAACGACTGTAAAATGCACGGATACCTTTGCGCAACTGGAAATATCTGAAAGAGCGCAATATCAGCAGGAGCTCGCCCAGGAGCAGGTTCATCACGAGCCTCAGAGTAACCCAGTCCTATTCTCTTCGGTTGGTTCCGGGAATATGGTCGAAGAAGATCATGAATCGAACGAAAAGAAGGTGAATTTGATCCCGAGCGCTAATTACGGCACGAAGAAGGAGTACTTGGTGCTAAACACCGAGAGGTCAGTGTTTAGTAAAGATTGCATGGAATTAAACGACTCCCCATCAAACATCGAAGAAAAGGGGACGCTTAAAATCGAGATCATCGACTCTGGCTGCGGGATGGACAGCTCAATCTTTCCCTGGCTGTATAAATCGATCTTCCATACAGACAGCAAATTGACACAGCAACTCGGCGGGAAAGGCTTGGGATTATATGTTTCCTCAGAACTCACGAAGCTGATGGGCGGAGAGATGAGATACTTCACGAAAAAGAACGCCGGTACTTCAATCATCATCTCTATCCCGACCGAAACGCCCACGCATTATCAAACCTCTAAAGCTTTCCTCAGGTATATTTCCGCAATGAACCTTGACACAAAGAGAATTGCTCTTGTTGTCGACGATGAGAAAATAAATAGAGAGATTTTAACGTCATATCTTAGGAAGCTCAACATTTATGCTTTGCATGCAGAAAACGGAGCTGAAGCCGTGAGGATTTTCAAAGAAAAGCCCGAGGGGTATTTTTGCTTCGCAACAATGGATCTTTTCATGCCGGTGTTAAATGGAATCGACGCGTGTCGGCAGATAAGAGAGTTGGAAACTCTCCAAAAGAGAAAGACACGGCTAAAGATTGTCGTGATAACAGCAAACTGTACTGAGCAAGACAAAGATGATGTGATGAACCCTGAAAAGAGTTGCAGGGCTGATTTTTTCTTCAGGAAGCCGTTGACGATGAATGATTGCCAATGTTTTGTTCAAGAAATTCTTAACAAAAAAAATCTGTTGCTGAATGAATTACTATAATAATATAATGAGAAGCTTCGAAGTTTTAGTATAATTTGCATGCTTGATGTTATTATTCATGTGATTTATGCTCATTTGGTCCTCGATCATTGATAATTGATGCTAATTGATATAATTGATTCTATATGTATATTTTTCAACATTCCTAATTCAGTATATAGCAAGTTGCAGAAAAAATAGTTTCAAGGTATGGTATGGATACCAAGAGATGAAGTAAAATCGATTTTGCCTCACGAGTTATTTTTCAATTATGTTTCCGAATAAAGGAGCCTTTCATTGTTTGCTTTTGTTATCGTTTCATAAATAGGTGCTACCTAAACTAGATAGATAAATATAGTTTTTGTTTTTTAAATATTCGTTGTATCAGTCTCCAATGACAGCACATCTTCTTCTTTAAATAAATCAATTATTTTGGACTAATTTCATCAGTGAATACCCTCACAAAAATGGCTTTTGAAAGGATATTAAATGTCATTATCGGTTAAGTAATAATGTATTGAAGCGAGCGATATAGGTAGTGAGGAATAATTTTGCTTGTAATATCTACCTGGCCATTGGGAAAGTCTGACGGAAAGGTTATAGAAATTAAATACTTTCTATGAAAATCCATGTCTTGGAACATAAATCGATATATTTCCTTTATAGATAGATGTAGATATCAATTGAATAAGATAGTTTCTGCTGATCGCGTTCTGGTTAGATTTCTTTAGAGCACGCTATTCTCAGCTCGTTTATCAGATAAATTCCCAATAATAAATTAATTACTAAGGAATTTTTGATCTATAACTCATGGGACAGCAACAATCTGGAGGTGGTGGCAGTAAACATACTATTTGAGAGATGGCAGCAGCTCACATTCAAATTAGGCAATGCTGAAAAACTCGAAAAGAGTGCTCGAGAGGAGTTCAAGAAATATGCAAAAGTTGGAAGGATCTCCAAGTCAGACTTTGCCTTGGCAATCGCATTTCTTGAAATTTACGGATTTGTCAGACTTGGAAACACTCCATTAGGGGACAGACTCTTCGACACGTTTGATACCGTAAGCGGAAAAACCCAGATTTTCAGATTTTGTTGAACATTCAAAAAAAATAGGATCGTTCTGGTTTTATCGAAGAGAGTGAATATATCAAGGGAATCATTTCTTTGATTGAAAATGAAGAGGCCAGACTGACTTGTAAGGAGAGCTTTGAGAACTTTTTCACTTATATTATGACGTGTGATAGATTCGTTCAAATGTTTTGATACTGATGGAGATCAAAAAATCAGCCAGACTGAGTTTGTGAAGATGTATGAAAAGTCTTGGATGCAAGCGTTCAAGGATCTGCAAGATAAAGTTCTCAGCAATCCAAGCACGAAAAACATGCCAAACTCTGATAAAATAATTTTCTGGGCCGAGGCACAGCTCCCCAAACTTGCGGCAGAGGTTATCAAAGACTTTAAGTCTTACACTACAACAGAGGTAATTCTCGTTTGAGTGGAATTGTTGTTAATAATGGTAATTTTTAAGTACTTGGATTACAGACAGTTCAGAGAGTGGGCGAAGAATACGAAATTCTCGCATATTGAAGCTCAAGGACCAAGTTGCAGAATTAAGCTTCCTGTGAATTTGTATTGCTTGAGTTAGATGAATTAGATGATTAAATATTGATTTCCCTTCCGTTGATGAATGATGTATTGCAATTAATTCCATTTTAGAACCTCTTTTGTGGACAAAAAGAAATAACGAAATGATGCGCTTATTTTCAGATTTAAACTTTTCAAGAGCAGCTTCAGAAACGAGCTCCAATATATTTCGCATTTCATATTAATTCTCCTGAGTACTAGACAATACCAATTCATATTGAAGTAAAACAGACTTGATTTTCAAGTCAAATGTCTCATTTCAGTAAGTATCTATTGAAATACTAGTATTTACTAATTGTTATGCATTGCCAGTATAAGTAGTAACCCATTCATTGACTATGTATCATTGTTTTTTGAGATTTTCTATTTACTATTCAATTCTAAATTTGCATTGAGATGTTTGATTCAGTTTGTGAATATATTAGCTTCAAAAGAGCTGAGTAGCTTCTTTGCTCATCTTTCTTATTTGGCATTTAGCTTTGTGCTTAAATAATTTTTCTTGTCGATCATTTACTCGAGACAACATCATTAACCCATTACATTCATGATTTCAGCAAACAAAATAACTCCCAATAATTACCAGTACTATCATAAGCTTGTCTTGAGTCAGACTTTTCAAATAATATCAAACGATAATATACCTATACTTTCGAATTAGACAACGACAATTTCCTTCAAAAACATGATTACAGGTTTTCAAATAAATATCTCAGCTTAATGGAGCAACGTGATAATTCTTTCCAATAACTACCAGAAATTTACAGCAGTTATTCAAATCTTTAATGTACCACTACACTGAGTTAGCAACATACCAGGAAATTCAAAAATAAATTGTGCTTCGATTTTGAAATTAAATTGATTATAAAAAATTGATATGATTAACTGATCTAACTATTGATATTAGTTTCAAATCTCAAATCTTTTCTGATAGTATATCGCACACAAAATCCACAAGATACCAAACGAATATTTGAATTTCTCACTTAATTAAGGCGCGAGCATTATTATGATCTCTTACTTCATTTCATTTTATGCAAGCCGATGCTTTTGAATGGAAAATCCAGTATATCTTCAGTCTCTCTCTCTGGCTATCTCGAGCTGAGAAATCATAAACTTCAAATATTATCTTTTTTATAATTCCAAATGTGTGCCAATGGGAAAATTGCCAAAATATTTTTTTTTCCCAATCTCGTAATTTGGAAAAGATAAACTAATGGTTGAGATAATATTTTTGATTCAAACTAATAAACATTGTGGCCTTCTCTTTCTCTCTTTTTACATTTGAGAGCAGGTGAAAGTGGTTCATCAAAATTATTCAAAAAGATGACTGTGGTAAAATTATTACAATGTGTATATTTGAAAAACCTATCAAAAGCCCTGCCAGCTCTATTACAGTAATATGATTTAGAGAAATCTATGGATATTTTAACCTTGGATGCTGCTGTCATGATTGTGAATCCGAATTTGCTTTGTTTGATTCCTCTACTGGTGGCTTATCCGTTCCGTCACCAATAGGCGTTTTTCCTTGATTGTTACTAAAATTATTTAGACAAACATGAACGGATCCCCTGCAGACTCCAACCTCCCAACAGAACCAGTCAACCAACCGTAAGCACTTATACTAGAAAACCTAAAAAGCTATCATCTCTGACTTTCCGTAGAGGTGACACTAATGCTCCTCCAAAAGAAAGCTCTATACATAGCAAGTCATCTTCTTCAAAAAGCAGAGTCATCGCTACAGGCGCTGCTGTGGGACTGCTACTAGCTCTCTATACTACGCAAGTAAATCATTCACTTAGAAAATGACTTATCTTCTTAGTATACTTTGGCGAGTTATTTTAATGCTTCTATGCAGCTTCTATTAGCTGCTGCAGGCGCAGAATACTCAGATTTGGGAATCCTTCAATTCGTCACACTACCTTTCAGTCTCAAGATACTCTTCGCGCCATTTCTTGATTTAGTAATGCCACAGGCAAACCGCTCTCTAAAATCTTTTTAGTATTACTTCGAAAAATTCGGAAAGAGAAAAACCTATATTGTCCCGCTGTTAATGCTGGTATATCCTCCTTCCTTGAAATTTCAGGGAATTAACCATTTCAGATTGCTGGAGCTACTTTCTGTGTTTCGTTTTTCATGAATGACTGGATCACGAACTATTCAACAAGCCTTATCAAAATTGTTACCGCAGGATTTACGTTGCAGCTCTTCAACGCTGTTCAGGTTATCAGAATTACCATTATGGTGCTAAATAGAGTCCTTTATAGGATATTGCTAATGACGGATGGGTAGTGAGTTTATTAAATCAGGACGATCTTGCAAAAGGAGCTTCTAGTCAGGGTGCAGGAAGCACTTTGGGAAGTCTTTTTGGATATTATTTTTTCATACCGCTGAGTTCAGTGTCGTTCTGCAATAAATACATTTTCTCAACTGAGCACACAGTAATTCCTTCATTCGCGCGTATCATTCAACAGCACTCGTTAGGAACCACTGCTGACTTCCCAAAGCTTTTTAATGATTTTTGCAGGATGCGCTCTGGCACTTGCATTGATAATCTTGCTATTTGTGAGAGAACGCTCTCATAATTCAAAAGAATACAAACATCTCTCAGATATCCCCCGATTGGTAAACTGTTCTCTCAAAATTTATCTAATTCATGTGTTCCCAAAGTGTAAAGGAGTTTTTGAAAATAAGAACCTCCGCTTATTCAATCTCCTACTTCTGACCTTTCCATTTTGTTTGTCCGTCATCACCCAGGCCACCGATGTTAATCTTGTTCGAAAAGTAACAAAAATTTCAATTCGCCCATCGTTCATCTAAACGGCAATTAGGGAATGAGCACCTCAGATATCAGCAATTACGAGTTGCTGTCCTTACCCCTCGTACTTCTCATCTGCTGGATAATTGTAAAAGACAGCGCTCATCTAATTCAATTCAAATTTTTCATTTTCAGCCTAAACATCTTAATCGGCACTCTCCAAACATAAAATTCTTGCTAATGGCAATAACTGGGCAGCTTATCGCAGTAAACTCCTTCATTTCATCTCAGTATAGCTTATCATACAGGGCGCGGGGCTATTTTTCATTTTCGAATCTTTCGACTCAGAAGTAAACTACACCAGGACGTGGTATTTTTTGGTGGTAGTAAGGAATCTCTACTCTGGTGCAAATATGGTGCAATACATCATGTTGAGGAACTTCATCCAAAAGATCTCTAATCCAGTAATTATTAACAAATTAAAGGCAATTAGCAGCCATTTGTTATCTTTAGGAGATTGCAGCTGCGCTTATCACCACTGAAAACGTTTTCAACAATTTGGGAACGTGGATATGGAATATTACAGCTCTCTTTTTCCTTCAACATATCAATCTTTATGTGCTAGTGGGCTGTTCCTGGATTGGTGGTGTAATTTATCTTTTAACTTTCGGAAGATACGCTGCAAGGAGCCTCGATGCAACCCCTCGTACAGAGTAACAAATATAGATTTGATGTGAAAACTAAGCTTTTTTCAGGTTTTATCCCCGAATTGCTAAAGAAAATATTCCTTATCAAGACATTCCTGATAATCTAAGATCAGAATGAGATTATTTGCTATAGAGAAAATTATTTTTCTAAAGTTACATTGTTATTACAGGTGGCTTCATGTTGTCAGTGATTATGACGCATTATCTCACATATATATGAACGTATGTATCATCTCTGTTATTCATTTTCTCAAAGAACCCCCCCAAAAAATCGTTGCTTTTCTGAAGAAGAATAGAGAAACATTTTAAAGTCACCTTGAGTCACGACTTAAAAGAAATTCTGGTTAGAGAGGAAAATTAGAGTATAGTAACAATGAATAAGGGTTAATAAATAATTCAAGGCAGCCTCACATGGAAATTTTTTTCACGAGCTTTCTCCGAGTAAGAAAAATTGCCAAGGTTCCAACTATGAAAACCTTCTTGAAATAATAATAAAATTAAAGTAATAAAATGTAGGAATTTTTCGTTAGATGCATGCTCTAGCAATAATGATGGAGCAGAAGGATTGTTTGTTGATAACCTACTGCAAAATTCAAAAGCGAAAAAAATTTAAATACTTATGGATTGTTTTTAGCAACAGATGCTTCAGCGTCGCGAATTATGTTAGAATAATTAATTTCTCAAACAATTTTATTCACTTCGAGTGAAATGCAGATTAAAAAAGCATAACTCAAATTTTTGGAGCATTTTTGCATGAAAATAAAAAATTTTTGGATGAGAAGCATGCATCTCTTTATCGATCTATTTTTTATTTTGAAGTCCTTCAGTAGTTATTTTCAAGGGAGAGCATTTGATTCGAAATAACTGTCATGTACCAAAAACTGAATACACATGTCGAAGCTATTTTAGATGTGGATCTGAAAGATGATTCTGAAGTACTCTTTTATCTGCTCTCAGAAAATATGCTAGTGCAAGCATTCCAAAACTTCAGAATTGCCTGCGTTCCTTCCGATATTGACTCTTCTTAAAATGTGATAGTTTGCTTTTGAACATTGATTTATTTTTTCCAAAAGCTTTTATAAGCTCTCTGGCAAAAAATTCGAAATTTATAAATGTTTGAACAATTGGTCAATATTTTAATTAATAACTTCTATCAAATCATCACAAACACCGTTCAAAATTCGATTTTGATATTGTTATGAGGTTCTTAGCTCAGAATTTAACTCAACGCGGTCAGGTCTATTTAATTCTTCGAACAAGAAGCCACCAGGCTCTATTTGCATACTCACTGTTCAAACTTCTTTTCCTTTTTTGGACATTAAGAGATGAGATAGATAGGTAGTAATATGGCAGTGAGTTTTCTTTTTATCGTAATGGATTTTTATAATTAAGAAAGAATAACAATGGTGAACTACACATTTTCAATGTTTTCTAATCATGCCTTTCACACTCAACGTAGAATTTAAGATAAAATTAGCCTTCGGCAATGGATAAGAATAATGGCTAGGCGAGCCTATTGATAAAACAATGAGGCAATTAAATGACAATTGGAATAAAATTAAGATAGAGCTCTTGATAGAAATTAAAAAATAAACCAAAGAACTTAAGCTCGAATATCATGAATTCTGGAGTCCACCAGGAGGTTGCTCCCAAAATCAAAAGAAGCATGATGGTCGTCAGACTCGTTGCTTCAACTATCATTCTAGTTCTTGGAAAATTTGGCATAATACCGCTTTACATTGCCTTGATTTCGGCAGGAATTATATCTATTGAAACAACAATCAAGTTATATGCCACAAAATCCTATGCAGGACAAAATTTTTTGAACTTCTGCCTAAGCATATCTCCACTATGGATGCTCTACCTAGATCCCTGCGAGATGGTTTTCGCTCAAGTGTTATCAGCGACCAACGTCCGCAATCTTGCTCTCGAAGAAAATCGGAAGAAATACCGAATTTTCTTTTGCCTGCTGACTTTCACGAGTTGGTTGTCCATCATATTCTGTGGAGATTCGTTCTTAGATGAGTGCCCTTATAAAATCACTCACAACAGGAAAAAAGATGCGACAATCATCGTGTTTGCGTTGCTTATTTTTATTTCAGCAGTTACAAGACAAGTTAATTCTATTCTGAGCGAACTTAGAGAGTCTCTTGCATCGGTTCGAGAACTGAACACAAAACTTGAAAGCCTCAATGACGATCTAAAGCAATCTCTCCAAGACAAGGATAATTTTATCCTTCTCTTTTCTCATGAGACAAGAAATCCTCTCAACATACTAATTGGGAATCTTACCATTTTGCTCGGAGAGGTTGGAAGCGTTCAGTACAGGGCAAAGCTAGAGAGGTGCAAGTTCTGTGCCGATTTGCTACTTCAGCAGCTGAATAATATACTTGATTCAGGAAAATTGTCGAACAATGGAAATCTAGAGCTATCACCAACCCCTGTCAATATACAGGAATATATTCAATCTATTTCAAGTTTTATGGAAATGCTAGTCAAGAAAAAAGGGACTGTGAAATCGGAATTATTTATTCCAGAAAGTTTGCCGGTAACCTTGCGGTTTGATATGCAAAGGTTGACGCAAGTTTGTCTGAATCTTCTGACGAATGGCCTCAAATTTACAGATGCTGGTACTATATCATTGGTTATCAGATACATCCGGAAAGATACACTTCAAGAGTCAGATTACTACCCTTTGACTGATTTTGGATACCAACTGCTCAGTTGTTCCACAAGGATTGAAGAACCAACTGCTACTGGAGATGCTACCGAAGTGGTGAGTCATGAAATGGAAATGGATTCTCAAATCGGATATAAGAGGCAATTTACAAGAGAAATTGCGAATTTAGGAAATAAAAAGAAGACGTTCACTGGAGTCGAAGTTCCAGAGAAAGGATTCTTGAAAATTGAAATTAATGACACTGGATGTGGTATCAAACCAGAACATCTCAACAAATTATTCAAGAAGTTCTCACAAACTCATTCTGATGCTGCACAGCTCAAAGTTGGATCTGGGTTAGGATTATGGATCACAAAAACTCTCTGCAACCTCATGGGAGGAGATGTGAAAGCTTATAGCGCGCCTAACATTGGGTCATGCTTTGTGGCTATTATTCAAGCTGACTGTCTTCCCTCTGTTCGTCCCATACGACTCACTCCTCCATCTCAACAATACTCACAACGACAAGCATATCCAAACTCATTATCATGGACAGAATCAGATGCAGAAGCAAAACGAATTTTATTGGTTGATGATGACCCTTTCAATCTCGAGTTTCATACTCAGATCATTAAATCTCTTGGATATAACAACATTGAAACAGCAATCGATGGGCAAAAATTAGTAGAAAAATTCAAGCAAAAACCTGAAGGGTACTATGAGGCTGT
>ENA-UOUE01000321-UOUE01000321.1-compost-metagenome-genome-assembly--contig:-NODE-321-length-40226-cov-13.624374_pt1 | contig 40226 bp, 26 predicted proteins | sample MGYA00238146_ERZ747223 | MGnify/ENA primary metagenome ERZ747223 (study PRJEB28781, sample SAMN06268865) | compost metagenome | isolation source: single cell | place: USA: California, Emeryville, Joint...
ACTTTACGAATATCAGTGGTTCGTCCGCATTGATGGTCCATTTGCAGCGTCCGTAAGAATCTAATAAATTAGTTGAATGATGTGAGTTAGATTGATATCCCCAAGAGTTTAATGATTTATTTTCATGTGGCAAAAAAATTTCTTAGGAATCAAATTTACCTCTGAACCGTCCCACTTCCTGATGAAATGTGTAATTGGCTGCGGTCACATCAGATATTAGGCACACGCCTTCCTCGTCAATGGTAGCCACATATTCTCCAGTAGGATTGAAATCAAGCGAGGTGATCACGGATTCTAAAAATATAGTAAATTCGATGAATCAATTACGACTGATGATTACCGTATTGAGAATGCCATTTGGACTTGCGGGTAAGCTTGACAATATCTTTGGTCTTGGAGGCATTAGGATCCACCTTAAATAGGTGGTAAGAAATTTTTTCTTTAAGAGGGACTGCACCAAGAATGCCTCTACGTGAGTTATATGTTATATCTCCATAGCCAGTGCCTGGAGAGAAAATACAATTATTCAAGCATGAAGATAAAAAATAATTATACACTTTCCTGAGACTTCACCAAGAGAATAGATTTCCTTGATTTGATCTGCTTTTGATATATCAACTACCGACATATTGGCTGACTTCTTGTAGTTATGATGTAGAGAAACAAGTAATTTCGTGTTTGGTATCTCCTTCACATGTGTCCAATCGAAACCTTTCAATATTGCATTCAAGTTAAAACGAAAAAACCTATGTATTACTTGTATCTTTAATTTTCACTCCGTTAAAACTTGCATAACTTTGCTTCGTGTTGAAGTCAACAATGTCGATCTTATTGGCATGTAGAGAGCACCAAGCAAGTAAAGTTGGAGAGCTCATGGTTGCCTCTTCTACCGAAGGTAAGGTAATTTTGGTAAATGAGCTTGCTTAGCCTTGAAAATGAGTTTACCAGTAATGACGATACTCTTGTTGAGTGAGGTGGCTTGTTCTTCATTGCCTGAGGTTTGCTTTACTTCTTCAATCTTTGGTTGAGATGAAACTTGCGTTCCAGGCTCTTCAATTTGTTTCGAATCTCCAGCGACTACGTCCACTTTCTCTTCTGGATTGTGCAGCATGGCTTTTTCAAATTTATTAAGAGCAGAGCGGATGTGCTAAATTTTATTTGATTATCAAAACTGATCTTCATTAAAAAGCTGAACTTAATTAGATGTTAAAAGATTTGATACATTTATTGAAGGATTTCTTAAATATAGTAGAATTCAGAACAAGGATACTGAAAATTAATCTGGAATAACACACACTTCCTGAATTTTATAATTTTCTTCACTCCGAGAATCATTTCTTTAATAATTTTTCTCAAGAACTATTTGAATTGAGAAAGAGTTATAAATTTTAATTCGAGTTTATGTAATTCAGGTCCGTGTCATTAGAAAATTTTCCTTAAACACAAACTTTTGTTTGATGTAGTGAGATTTCAATTTTTTCATCTACGGTTTTATTCTTATAGTACTCTAGCCACTCTTGAGGTGGTATTAATGTTTTCACGCATAGTGCTGACATATGAGAAAAATAGTCGACAAGTTTAACCGTTCACAAAAACAGAAAGTTAAGCGTCTAACAAACCGTTAACAAGATTAAAAACCGACAAAGCAGAGACAAAAAAAGGTTTTCTTTTCGAAAGATAGACGGTTGCGTTGATCGTAGATTTTGAAATTTATAATCTCCTCACTCGGTCTGCACAGAGGCTTAGCAGCAAAGACTGCTCAGTTCAATTAAAGAGATAAAATATATTTCGAGCTGTGCACTAGTAGGGCAGCTGGGCACGTGAGAGAGCTTATTCAAAAGCGATTGGGAAGAGTGACATTGACTCTTAACAACCCAGAACCTCAAGGTCGAACTAGAGAAGACATTAGATTATTTGTAGTGTTGTATCATCAATGAAGCCAATTCCTATACCATCCTCAAAGCATAATGTTATCTTGAATACTATACAGACGCAAGACATGGAATGAAGAATTACTAAACAGGTCAATATTATATTCGACTATACCCTTTGATCAGTGTTGGTGTGAAAAGGTTTCTTTCGTTTTGGATAAATTTACTGGTTTCGATTTTTCCATTGTTTTTACTTGATTGGAAGTAATTTGGCAATCAAATCCCAAAGAAAAAAGCCTTGCTAAGTTGTTCTATGGTCAAGGATTGGGTCAGACATTGAAATTTCCTCAGTTTTCATTCGAGAGTTCTGAATTTGTAGGCGGATCTACCCAACTGCATGAGATCTCCTCAGCGACTTTTTCAGAGGGCTCTAATTCGAGCACTAATTGTAATGAGCTCAAATTAGCTACTGTTTCGAATAAATCTTCGAAAAAGATTTTTTCCATGCCACTAAATTAATACAAGTTGAACTGAAATAAAAACCAAGGTTTAATTCGAATGGAATTTTCACTATTTCTATTTAAGCTTGAGGTGACTTCATATATATAACCAAAGTAAAAAAACCAAAATATTTCAAATCCAACCCGATCACAACAAACCGTGAATTTCAATGAGAATCTACCTCGTCTTCCTTGTCTTATTCATTTTCGGTAAAGATCTATGACCTAAATACATTGTTTTAACTGTGATTGTGAATTGATTAGGTACTCTCTTCGCCGAGACTGAAGCTGCTATGAGAGGCATTGGAAAGAAAGCGCTCGGAGCTGCAGCTGCTGGAGCTATTGGATGGAAGGCGAAAAAGCACCACGATAAAAAGAAAGCTGAAAAAGGAGAGTAAAAGGCGAACGCTCTTCTAACCATCACGATCGATGCCATGAATTTAGTAATCATGCGTTGAATAAGTTCATTTTGGAGTTCTATGACCACTTTTATATGAGAAGCAAGAATTAATACTTATGTTGGTTAGAAAATAATTTGCATGAATAAATGAAAACAAAAAGAACTCCAAACAATTTCTCTTTAACGGCCACAGCCCGAACTGAAAATTCCAATGTGAAAATAGAATTGTTGAACCATAGTCGGATGAAAAATTTGCTATAAATTGTTGCTGTCGCTACGTAGATAAAGAAAGTTTAATAAGTTTATCAAGTTCTTTGAAAATTGCTTTTTCAAGTCGACAGAATATCTTGAAACCATCTCTCATACTGAAAGCTGCTTTTCTGAGTAATAGGTTTTGATCTTGTTTGAAAAAGTTTTTCATAGAGGCACTCAAACGGCCGTTGGTAGTGTAACATTAGGGGTGCTGAGAATCTGGATAACGATGTAGGATATCTAAAATGATTGGGAAGTTAAATCCATTTTGTGAAATGCAAAGATTTTCTCAAGGAGAATAAGGCTTAATTTACATTGCTTATTACTGAAGCTAATTCCTATGTAACTACTTACGGGAATATCATCTTTGGGCTAGAGATACAGAGTTTGCATTGTTCAACCTTTGTGATCAGCTACTACCAGAAAAAGCACGATTCAACTCAATGCTATACGAAAATTTTCGTTTTGAATAAAATTACTGGTTTCGATTTTTTATTTTATTCCTTTGTGGAAGTAATACTGGAAAATTCCTCCCAAAACAGCAAATTTTCCCCCAGGAACGATCTCTAGCTCAAAAAAAACATGCTGATAGCCATTCTATTCACCCTCTTGAACTACATTATTCTAATGCTTCATGTGAAAATTTTGTGTACTCATGTTACTACAAAAGTCATAACATAAAATGTATTTGAAAAAAACATATCGCCTGATAACGATTTACTCCTACTACTACTATCAAATACAATGAAGTACCAGCCTTTGTGATTAAATTTTCATTGCTCCGATATCGAAAGTAGCCTCTACAAACTTCATTGGGGTAAGTTTACTCCTAGGATTTTCTCGAAGGTTTATTTTGAACGCTAATCAAACAGGTCTAATTTGGATACTGTTTCCGAATAAAAATTAGCCTGTTTCGAATAAATCTTCGAAAAAGTTCCCACTGTTTCAAAATATTAATACAAAATGTTGAACTGGATTTAATTCAAGATAAATTCGAATGGAAATTTGAAACGATTCTCAGTAATCTGAGCTCTATTTAAGCCAGAGGTTCCTTTGATAGATATAATCCCATAGAAAACAAAAAATTATTTGAATAATGAAATTCACTCTTATCTTCCTCGTCCTGGTCTTTTTCAGTAAAGAAACTTCACTGATATTCGGTGTCTTAACTTTTATTTATTAGGTGCGCTCTTCTCCCAGACATCTGCTTCGACAAGTGAAAGGGGAATCAAGAAGAAATTGGCTGCGGGAGCAGCTGCAGGTGCAGCTGCTGGATATGGTCTCCATAAGTGGAAAAAACACCGCGCGAAAAAGGGAAAATAAAAGGCATGCTCTAACCTGATCATCACAATCGACGATACGAAGAAAATTTAGTTGATTGATCGATTGCTAATTATCTCACTTTATTGTAATATTCGATAACCATTTTTATATTTGAAGCGAGAATACGTACTGTTGTTGGTTAGAGAATAATTGAAAGATAATTCAAAAAAAAACCAAACTGTTTTTTGTTGTGAGAAAGAGAGTTGTAGAATGAAACAATTAAGTTTATTTAGTACAAAAACAATAATAGGATATAATTTCGGGTGCTTTTTTGATTAGGTTGTTGATATTGTGACTACTGCTCAATACAACATTCACTCGAACGCTGAATCGGATTATCAGCAGAATCGAAAAGAGAGTACAGAAACGATACCTAGGTGAATTGAGTGAATATTAGAATTCACTGAAATAAAGGCTTTGTATTCTTATTGGGTGAAGATCTTTCCTTGATAATCGATTAGGCACAAAGATATTGATTTTCAAAGCGAATATTAACTATTGGTAAAACTGAGCAATGAAGATAATTCCTGTATTTGCGAACAACAATCTCCATACTTTTCAGAAGGGCACTAGCAATAAACCAAAAAAGTCAAAACATTTAAGAATAAGAATTATTTATTTGAGAAGAGGATTGAATATCAAGAAAAACGTAATATTTTCAAATATGGTAATACATACACACAAAGCATTATTTTATAAGATACGTTTTGTTTGCTAGATGTCAGGAAATTCACAAGTCGAAATAATCGAAGATACAGCAAAACGCAGCGGGACATTCACCCTTGTGAAGACTAGAGACATGAGTATAAAACTGCTAAAATATGCAATCCTAAGGTGTTACTTTGGAATAAATATTTAATCCATGTTGTGAATTTTTTTTTTTTCTTACTGGTTTCGATTTCTCGAATTCTTTTCTGGAAGTACTCGTGGCATTTCCAACTGTAGAAGAAACTATTTTACTAAGGGAGATCTAACCTCTTTTCTATTTAACCAGTTTACTTAGATCCTTCATGCGAAGACACTGAATTAGGCAATTTCCTTTGCTAATACACATAATTACAGAGCACTTTTGAAAGAATTATTAAAAAATATGTGAAATCGGACTGGACAGTTCTTTATCATCGACTCAAAATGGTAGTACACATTGATTACCTCATCTTTCTTTGCACTGAAATGAATGAATGTAATTCGTCTTCGCATTTCTAGAGTTCCGATTAGTAAGTGCATGTTTTTTTAGAAACAGCTTATTCATAAGTTCTTCTCGAACACGGTATTTTCGGCGCTAATTATAGTATGCTGAAATCGATTATTGTTCCTGAATGTAAATTGGCCTGTTTCGAATAAAAATATTTTCATCACTTTTTCAGTCCAAGCAATCTTAGCTGAAGTCACCTAAAAAGGAATTTCGAATAGAAATTAGAAACAATACTCCAGTAACGCGAGGTCTATTTAAGCAAGATTTTCATGGATAATCCCAGTAAAAACAAAATATTTGAAATCCATCCAGATCATAAACAAACCCAGACCCTAATGAGAATCTTCCTGATCTTCCTCGTCTTAGTCTTTTTCGGTAACAAAATTTGACCTAAATACATTGTTTTAACTGTGATTGTGAATTGATTAGGTGCTCTCTTCGTCCAGACTGAAGCTGCCACGAGAGGCATTGGAAAGAAAGCGCTCGGAGCTGCAGCTGCTGGAGCCATTGGATGGAAGTTAAGAAAACACCACGACAAAAAGAAGGCTCAAAAAGGAAAATAAAATAGGAAAAAAGCCTAGTTATCACAATCGACAGCGTGAATTTAGTTAATTGATCGATTGTTCGTAAAATCATGTCCTGAACCAATACACGTTCTATTTTTGTATTTGACCAAGATTTTATACTGACTTTGGTGAGGGCCTAATTCATAAATAACCTACATTAAATATGAATAACTAATGAATCACTAAAACTATGGGTGTCGCAATATAACTTTAGGAAGAATACATTCATTCTATACAACTTTCCTGAAAGGAGTCTTCAAAGTGGTCTGATGAGATGATTTATTTATCGAGTAATAATAAGAATTATGTTATGATTTTCTTCATGTCTCTAAATAATTCGTAATAAACGATCCAATTAAATTCACTTAATAGGGCAGGTCAGCCATAGCTTCATCAATTTATTTTTGGAGGTTAATCTAAGGAATTCGAACTTAGCATTAAATTTGCACTGTTCAGTGTGAGAAATTCAATCTATATGATTTGAACGTAAGGCATTCATATTTCTAGATCTCCAATGATTTTCTCGAAGCTAACATTAAATCATCTCTAATACCCTTCAATGCAACTAATTCCTGCTTTATCAATAAGCACTTCTGATTCTCATGTTTTCCTTTCGATCACATTGGTCTGAGTTAGATATAGTATTTTAATATACTATTCGAACAATATTGGGCTTCTCGTTTGAATAGTTTTACTGTCCATATCTTCTCAGAAGAACGAAAAATATGATCTGCCGAACAAATGTTACTGTTTCTGAATTAGCGATCAACTTTTCACACTCTTTCACAATATAATCAAACCGAAGAAAACTTAATAGAAATTTCGAATGGAAAGTTGTATTCATTTCTCAGTAGCACGAATCCTATATCAGAGAGAGATGATCTAAATATATAATCCAAGTGAAAACAAAATATTTCAAATCCAGTCTCATTGCAAAGACATCTAAATTTCAATGAAGACATCTCTAATCTTCTTCATCTTGGTCATATTAAGTATAGAAACTTAACACATATCATTATATCATCTGTTATTGTGAACTAGGTGCTATATTCTCCAAGGCGGAAGCTGCCACAAAGAGCAACAATAAGAAAATTATTGGCAGTCTCGCTGCTGGTGCACTTACGGGCTACGGTGTGTATAGATGGAAACGACACCGTGATCGCAAAAGAGCTGAAGACGTGATAAGACGTGCAAGAGCGCAAAAAGCACGAGAAGCCCTTAAAGCTGACCGTCAAAATTGAAAATACGAGTATAATTGACTGATTTATTGTTCGTGAAATCACATACTGAACCCGTTTAATTAGAAATTCGTAAGCCATTTTATTATTGAGAGAGAATAATTAATACTCGTGTTTGTGAAAGATTAAATAATATGACAGTCAAAATCAACAAATTGGAAAGATCATACTTATTTTTCGCTTAGGATAAGGAATCAGTTACGAATATTAGCCAAAGGAAAATGAGAGCATAGCTGCTTTTGCTCAAGAAATCATATTAATAACTTGAACTGCGGATTGAAATATCAATCTCTATCTACTTTACCCTCTATCACTCATCTTTAGTTTCCTCTCTCTCTAGGCAGATGCAAGATTGAACCTGCTTTCATCATCATGTTGCAGCTGACTCGACTCGAAATGAATCGGAGACATAAAACGAGAGCCGAGGGAATTTAATGAAAATTTGAATTTTCTAAGTTTTGAAAGAATGAATTTTGATTTTTTCACTTTAGGTTCTCTCCATTAAAGTTGTTTAGAAATAAGGAGAATTCCCATAGAATAGATTCAACGTGCGAGAGAGCTTTATATTACTTGAATCGTAAGAAGAGCATTCATTTTCTTTTCAACTCTTTGGGATTCCAAGTCGCCTAATTCATTGTAAGCTATTATATTGTCATGTATCTTTTCTTTTAGAAGTCAAGAAACGTCGCTTTTGTGAAGACCAGAGATATGGAGTGAAAAACTACTCCAACGAGCTTAATGACCCCTCGTTGATTTCTAGCTTAATAGCAATGCGAAAAATTTTTGTGTTGATTAAACTTACTGATTCGAATTTCGATTTCTTTTCTGGAAAAATTGATGGTATCCTCAACTCAAAAAAAAAAAAACCATTGCTAGTGTGGTATCTGGCTCCAAGTGGTTTGTAAGGCTTCTTATAACCAATTTATGTCGAAACCCTATGCGAAGACGCTGGATTAAGTGTATTTAGAGACTGATACATGCTATTACATATCATAATCAATAAAAATTATGTGAAATATAACATTTAGGCCGAGATAGCTCACACTCAGATGCAATCAATACTAATACACAGCCTTTTTACACTGAAATAGCGTTTCAAACGGCGTGTGCAAACGCAATTGAAAAAAAGCTTATTCATAATTTTCTTCTCGAAAATTGTATTTTGGGCGCTGAAAATTATAAAACTGAAATTGGTTAGTGTAAAATATTACTGTGTTCTGAATAAATAATCTGTTTAAAATAAATCTTCGAAAAGGAATTTCCTCGCTGTTCACGATTCAAACAAACTGAATGGATTAAATCTAAAGATAAATTCGAATAGAAATTAGAAATCTTTTCTCAGTAAGACGAACCTTATTTAAGCAAGAGGTCGGCTTCATGGATAATCCAAAGTAAAAAACAAAAATATTTCAAATCCAACCCGATCACAACAAACCGTGAATTTCAATGAGAATCTACCTCGTCTTCCTTGTCTTATTCATTTTCGGTAAAGATCTATGACCTAAATACATTGTTTTAACTGTGATTGTGAATTGATTAGGTACTCTCTTCGCCGAGACTGAAGCTGCTATGAGAGGCATTGGAAAGAAAGCACTCGGAGCTGCGGCTGCTGGAGCCGTTGGATGGAAGGCCAAAAAGCACCATGATAAGAAGAAAGCTGAAAAAGGAAAGTAAAAGGCGAACGCTCTTCTAACCATCACAATCGACCCATAAATTTAGTTAGTTGATTGATCGATATAAATGAACTATGTGTTGAACCAATTCATTTTGATGTTCGTTGACCACCTTTATATGTGACGCATGAATTCGTACTTATTATTGGTTAGAGATTAATTGCATGAATAATCTCAACAAAAGAAACAAATTTTTTTTCTTCTAAGTTCAACAGTGGCTCACGAAAATCTTTATTTTGTATTCTCAGAGAATGTGCAGCTATTCATCATCCATTTTGCCGAGAAGAGACACCTTTCAGCGTCAGACACCTTGATATATTATAATTGAGAGGGAATTCGCTTCTTGAACCTCAAATTCTCTGAAAAGAAATATGAGAGTATTCAGGAAGATAGTGAGATTGGCTAAGCATCTAATGATCGGCTGTTACTATAAAAAAAACGAGCATGCAAGGCTCCACGAAAAAATTTCTTCAGCCAAAAATAAAGTTACTGATATCGATTAATTTGTTGCCTTTAACTACAAATTTGATAACTAAAAAGATTTTTTGAAATATAACGCCTAGTCATCTAAAATTTGCTACTAATAACAATCAATGTGTGAATTCTTACGCCTCTTTTGGGGGCTTAGTTAACCTCCCGAAGTAAAATTTCGTTGCTCGAGATGTTTAAGTGTTGCAGACAAATTGCATTTAAAAAGCTCGCTCATCAACTCTCTCTCTCTGACTATCTTTCGAGGTCATAATACGAGGGTAAATTGATTACTGTTTCCGAAGAAAAAATCGCCTTTTCGAATTAAATTTTCAAAAAAGTTCTTGCAACTTTTAAAAATAAATCCCAATTCGAACTGAATTAAATTCAAGATTAATTCGAATGGAAGTTTGTAACGATTTCTCAGTAAAACGACTCCTATTTAAGCAGAATGTTGTCTCTATTGATAATATAAGTAAAAATCAAAGATAATTATAACCAAACCTCCACCAAAAGAAACTTAATTTCAATGAAAATCTCTCTGGTCTTCTTCTTCTTGGCCTTTTTGAGTAAACATATTTCCACTTATTCATTGTCTCATCAATTACCGGGGATTAGGTGTCGTATTCTCCAAGACGCACGCTGCCACAGAAAAGGGTGTTGGAAAGAAAATAGCAGCGGGTGCAGCCTTAGGCGCAGCAGCTGGTTACGGACTTCATAAGCTGAAACAACGTCGCGATCGTAAGAGAGCTGCACGAGGATTTTGATCCTGGATGATGTCAATTAAACTATCACAATCAACTATATAATGAGAGTTTAATTCAATTGCTTGATTCCTAGTCACGTAATTTGCTGAGCCCATTTATATCACCATTTTTTATATCTGAAGCAAGAATTAATAATATATAGTGCTAACTAGAGCAACAGGAAGAATAATCAACAAAGCAAATGAAATAAATTCAAATCGTCGTTTTTTTGATTAGCAAGTTACGAATTAAAAACAATTAGTGTCTCGCACCCAAGAAAAATAATTTGAGCAACGAAAGACAATCAATTCTTTCCTATTCCCTGTTTTGTAGGTCCTCAAGATTAACACTGACGAAACCGTCCAATTATTGGTTGTTCGTTTCGAATATATGATCATACGAGCTGTCTGAAGAAATTAATTTCTCTTAAAACAATTTACTGATTTCGATTTTCCTCTCGCCTTTAACTACAAAAGTTTACAACAAATAGACTTTTGAATGCAGCGCTTAATCCTCGAAAAATGTCTACTAACAAGCTCATCGCAATATAAGTTACTTTGCCTCTCATTCATTAGGTTCACGAGCCGAAGCAGCATTTCGCTGTTCTCTATATTTAAAGTCGCTTCTATGTATAATCCAAGTGAAAATTAAAACATAGTTCAGATCCGACCTACCCAAAAGAAACATAATTTTCAATGAAAATCTCCTTGATCTTCTTCTTCTTGGCCTTCTTAAGTAACGAAACTTTCCTTGTATTCATTGTCTCATCGATTATCGGGAATTAGGTGTCGTATTCTCCAAGACGCACGCTGCCACAGAAAAGGGTGTTGGAAAGAAAATAGCAGCGGGTGCAGCCTTAGGCGCAGCTGCTGGTTATGGTCTTCATAAGTTGAGACAACACCGCCGTAGAAAAATGGACAGACACCAATCTTAGGCGAATCTGATCACCGAAATCGACTATGAGATGCGAAGTTACTTAACGAATTGATTGTTTATAACATCATTTGCTTAACCCATTTATTTTGATATTTGATTCCCAATTTATATTTGAGTAAGAATTCATATTGATGCGAGTTGGATAGAGCTTCATTAGATGAGTCATTGATAAAATGAATTATAATTGAAACTATTTCCTTAGAAATAGTAAGTCACGAGGTCTTGGCATCCAAAATTAAGACAAGCAACAACCCCATGAAAAAGTTGTCCTCTTTAAAAACTGATTGTGATGTTGTTAGGCGATCTAGGAAATCTTAGTTGCTTTGTTCGAGTTGTGAATAGTGGTCTAGCGATGATAATAAAACATTTGTCTCAACAAATTTGAGCGCATTTTCATGATCCAGTTTTACTTATCAATCCTCTCTCAGTGAGCACTACGAACCTATGAATAACTTCTCAAAAGGAGAAAAAAGACAAAAAACTCGATTATTACTCGTAAAAGGTTTTGTTTTCGATTAATGAAACTATTAGCTATTATGGCCTAAGGCTCTATCTCAAGGTACGCTTGAACTCTCTTGGAGTCGTGTAATATAAAACCAACGTAATATTGTATAGAGAAACTTTCAGCATGAGAGACATGTGGTTGGGAAGAAGAACGCTCGTTTTTCCGCTCTTCAATCACTGCAGTGAGAAAAATTTCAAGATCATCTTCCAACATTTTTGAAAAAGTAAGTGTTACAGAGATTTAATCCTCAGAAAATGAACGACTGACTAGAAGATCAATAGTACCAATTATTTTTTCAGGACGTTTCTAATGAACCAATTTACTTTGAATGCCATTAAGAAGAGCCTAAATAAGGTGAATTGTGGGCTGGGTATATATTTTCCTATAAAAATCACAACAGGAAAATTTCTTTGAATCTCCATACAGTTCATATATCGAATAGGCATAATTGTTCAATCTTCTTGGTGTTGGTTTGCCAAGATGAGATTACTTTCATTGCGCTGTGTGATTCAAGGGTCCTTTCCAAAAAAGCTATTGAGAAAAGTTTATTAACGGGTTCCTTCTCGAAAACTAAGTTTTGAACGCTAATCAAAAAAAAAAAATTTAAAAAATCCTATTTAGAACAAATCTTCGAAAAAGTCACAACAAATTCACAATATAACCTAAAATAAGCTAAATTCAATCCAAAGATAATTCTAATGGAACTTTGAGCTGAATTACTCAGTAAGAAGAGCCCTATTTAAACAAGAGATGATCTGGATGTATATCCTCAACGAAAACAAAACAAAGTAAAAATCACAACAAGCATAAAGAAATCCCAAGTGCAAGCAATGAGAACCTCGTTAATATTCCTCGTCTTAGTCTTTTTCAGTACAGAGATCTAACACTTACTCATTGCTTCATCTATTTATTATCGTGGATTAGGTGCTCTCTTCGCCAAGACTGAAGCAGCCACAAGGTCGAGCAAGGGCGTCATCAAGAAAATGTTAGCAGGCGCAGCTGCAGGCTACGGCGTTCATAAGTGGAAAAAGCGTCACGATAGAAAAAAAGCTGAACGAGAGGCTCGAGCAGCCAGATACGGTCGATATGAAAATGATGACTAAACCAGATTAACTTGACCGTTGTCAATCAATAAAACAAGTAATTAGCTGATTGATTGCTATTAGTACCATTGTTGCATTTCTTCATGTTCGAAGTGAGAGTTAATATTGATTTTAGCTATTGTAGCAATTGGTAATTATCTATATAAGAATAATAGAAGAATAAACAAATGAAAAATTTCAGCTTTTACAAGCCTAGGTGAAGGTACTAGGCGAATTAGGAAATATTAGTTACTTTTGCTCGAGTCGCTGATGTTACTTAGGAGTCTCAGTGATATCAAATTTACATTTGAGATCTGAATGCTTTTCAAGGTATTTCGAAAATTCCGTTCTACAACTCATGCGGTGTATATCTGCGCAGGTATTAAGTAATTACATTCATCTCTCCTCCTCTCTCTGAGTTAAATCTCAGACATTCTCTTGTCCTACAAATTAGATATTTGAGGGTAAAATTTATTGTATTTTGAAATAAAGCTGTTCGCTCTTATTGAAGAAAAGCGTCTCTCATAGATATAATTGAATCTCTTCTAGCCGTAGAAACGTAACCAGCTTGACTATGGGTCAAGGCACTTTCAAATTGAAGGATTATGATCAACTCTGATTAATTTTTTCCTCTATTCAGACTCAGAAATGCTAACCACTAATTCAATATCCTTTAAGAAAATATAGTTTGCAGAAAAGCCTAAGGCTCCCATTAGTTTATCGGGATTTTTCTTTTTGACTAATTTACAATGGTTGTAAATATGAAGAGGCAGAATCAAGTAAATTTTCACAGTGGATTCATGCTACTACAAAAGTTACAATAAAAAATTTTGTTGAAATCACCCATTTAGTCTTCCAGGATTGATTTGTTGAGAGCGACAAATATATTGAATTATTCAGAATTACCTTGGTATATAGTAGCTAGGACAGACGAAATCAATTTTTGCTGCGATGTGCGATCCATCTCCCAATTTCATTGAAACAGTTCACATTCATAAGCTCATTCTCGAAGACTGTTTTGAATGATAATTATAATAAGCTGAAATTAACGATTATCGTTTCAGAATAAAAGCTAACCTGTTTGGAATAAATCTTCGAAAAAGATCGATCTTCTACTACTTTAAAAATTAAATGCAAACCGTACTGAATGCAGTCTAAAGATCTATTCGAATGGAAAATTGAGACGATTCCTCAGTAAGGCGGGTCTATTTAAGTAGGAAGCGAGTTGCATGTATATACACATTAAAGAAATCCAAAAGTGCAATGAGAACGTCCTTGATATTCTTCATCTTCGTCTTTTTAAGTAAAGAAATCTAATTGTTTATTCATTGCCCCATTTATTCTCGTGGATTAGGTGCTCTCTTCTCTAAGACCGAAGCTGCCTTAAGAGCAAAGAAGAAGGGCATAGTGAAGAATTTGCTAGCGGGAGCAGCGTTGGGTGCGGCTGCCGGCTACGGCGTGCACAAGTTGAAAGAGCACCACGATAAGAAAGAAGCTGAACGAGCCGCTCGAGGCGACGCTCGATCTGGTCGATACGATAGAGATAATTACTATACTGACTAAAGTTAACCTGATAATCATAATCGATGGCATACAAGTTTAGTTAGCTGATAGATTGTTAGTAATATCATTTGTTGAACTCATCAATATTGGCATTCCATAGCCAGTTTTTTATATTTGGAATGAGAATTAATAATGATGCTCGCTCATCAAAACGTAATTGAATCAACCTCTCAAAAATGAACTGCAATCAAAATAAATCCTTTTTGTTAGACATGAATTGAAACAATTGATGTTCTGTATACAAGCATACTCGTAGAACAAGCAAACACATGAAATTGATCCTCTTTCAAGATTTTTAAAATATCACTCGCAAGCTCCTTCTCGAAGACTATCATCAATCAGCTGAAATCAATAAATACTGTTTCATAATAAAACAATTAAAATAACCTGTTTTCGAAATCAGGCAAGTTCTCATCATTACATAATAACCAGCAAAAGTTGGCTGAAAGATCATTCGAATAGAAATTAGAGTCGTTTTTTTCAGTAAGATGGGTCTATTTAAGCACGAAGTAAGTCTCATTTATATTTACAGTTGAAATTATCATAAGTAACAATCATCCTAATCATAAAGAAATCTCAACCGCCATGAAAACATCCCTCATATTCTTCGTCTTAGTCTTTCTAAGTAAAGAAATCTAGTTGCATAATCATTGTCTCATCTGTTGTCGTGAACTAGGCGCTCTCTTCTCGAAGACTGAAGCTGCTACACGACAAAAGAAAAGGGGCATCATCAAGAGTTTGCTCGCGGGCGCAGCTGTAGGTGCAGCTGCTGGTTACGGAATTCACAAGCTGAGAAAGCACCAAGATAAGAAAAAAGCTGAGCAAGCAACTCGATCCAGCGGAGACGATCGAACTCCTGATAATTACTACACTAATACGCATTCATAATCGATAGTATACCAGTTTAGTAAGCTGATTGATTGTTAGTAAGATCATTTGTTTACCTCAAATATATTATTATCCTATACCCTATTTATATTCAAAATGAGAATTAGTGTTGATGCTTGCTAACTAGAGCTTAATTGAATGAGGTTCACAGAAAATCAACTAAAATCAAAGCAATCCTTGAAGAATAAACGAATGGTTTAATCTTTCAAGGTCTATATTAAGAACTTGCTAGGCGAATTAAGGTCTCTTCAAGTTGCTCGCTGCTACTTAGGAGCCATCATAGCTGAAATTAATTATTACCGTTTCAGAACAAAAATAACCTGCTTAGCCCAAATATTTGAAAAAAATTTCTGACCAATTCAGAATAACATACAATATAAAATGAAATCGACTTAACGATCAATTCGAATCGAAAGCCAAGCGAGTCTATTAAGTAGGAAGTGAGCCTTATTTATATTCTCCGTGAAAATTAATTGAAGCAAAATCAGTCTAATCATAAAGAAATCTCAACCGCCATGAAAACATCCCTCATATTCTTCGTCTTAGTCTTTCTGAGTAAAGAAATCTAGTTGCATAATCATTGTCTCATCTGTTATCGTGAACTAGGCGCTCTCTTCTCGAAGACTGAAGCTGCTACAAGACAAAAGAAAAGGGGTATTATCAAGAGCCTGTTAGCGGGCGCAGCAGCAGGTGCAGCTGCTGGTTACGGAATTCATAAACTCCAGCAACGTCGTGAGCGCAAGCAACGTGAACAATCCAGGGCTCGAGAAGATCGAATCAAAGCTTACGAAAACCGTCGAAATAAAGATATTTTCTAAAATAACGTTCACCTGGCCATCACAATCTTTCGCCCTCAAGTTTATTTATTAGATTGATTATTGTTATGCCATTCATTGAATTCATTTATATTAGTCATTGAAGTTGGTGAGAGAGATTAATTAACCATCGTATGTGAACAAGTAGTGACTTAAAAAAAAATTTCCTAATTTCCTTTTCAGAATATTCATTTCGAATCTAGCCTCTCACAAGGTAGAGACTATATTGGATCCTATTTCATTATCCTTTGCAGTCGACTCGAATAGATTTAGAAACAGAGAAACAATTAATTGAACATTCGAATTTACTGAAACTTGAAATAAAGATAGTCACTCTGATTGGACAAGAACCTCTCCTTTCGAAGTTGCTAGGTATTTAATAGATAGCCTTCAATGTGAGAGATTTTGTTTTCAGTGGTTGGGGAGAAGAACCCTCATTTTTCAGGTTTTCGAGAGTTCGTAGATGTGCCTTAGTTTCTCAGACGAAAATCCATCAATAAAATTGTTTCCTATGCTTTACTGATACTCAAGGCTTATATATCATACTGGAGATAATTCAAACGAGAGATATAGAGTTGAAACAGCTAGCATCTCCTACTGATTAGGCTCTACTTTCGATTGCATATATGATTCAACATTGCGTGAAAAATCTCTTCGCTATGAAAAAATTTACTGGTTTCGATTTTCTCTTGCTTTGTATGAAAGTCTTTAGATTGAATAAGCCTAGCGGAAAAGACATATTGACTTAGAGCATCCTCCAAGATCAATATTATAATTTATTGAACAAAAGAATAATATGACCTCAACGGCCGTTGTCTGATGATTGTGCTGCTGGGAAAAGGAATCAACAAGACTGCTGCTCTGGCCTTCTCTTGAAAAAATAAAAATTATGCCTTATTTTCGAAATTTTATCTTTTTCAGTAATTAGTCTAATTTTTTATTCCGATCTTCGAATGAAATCCTCAATCCAATCTAAATTGAACTGAATATTCGATTGGAAATTAAACCTCGAATTTACAGTAAAAGCTTGGAATATTTAGCAAGGAGGCTAAGATCGTCATAATAAAGTAAAAAAAAAGTATTACCCAAAAACAACCCGAATTATCCTCTCCATCACAATCATTTTAGATTTTCAATGAGATATTCCCTTATTTTCATCGCATTTGTCGTGTTTGCTTGTGCTGCCTTTGCAGAGGAAGGCGGAGTTCGTGACGCTGCTAAGAATCTTGGCAGTGCTACAGCTAATTCTGCCAATGAAAAGAAAGAAGCTGCCAAGGACAAAGTTGCAGATACTGCAGCCGGTGCGAAGAATGCCACTGCAGATAAGCTCAACAGCGCTGCAGATAAAGTTAGCAACAGAACACTGGCTGAAGAGGGCGGTGTACGTGACGCTGCCAAGAATCTCGGCAGTGCTACTGCTAATTCTGCCAACGAAAAGAAAGAAGCTGCCAAGGACAAAGTTGCAGGAGCTGCCGCTGGTGCGAAGAACGCCACAGCAGATAAGCTCAACAGTGCTGCAGATAAAGTCAGCAACAGAACACTGGCTGAAGAAAAAAATAACACCAGTGCTGACGAGAAAAAAGACACCAATGCTGACGATAAAAAAGACACCAATGCTGGTGATGAAAAAGACACCAATGGTGGCGATCAAAACAACACCAGTGTTCGCGGTGCTGCCAAGAATCTCGGAAACGCTACTAAAAATGTCGCTCATAACACCAAGGAAAATGTCAAGGGCGCAGTCTCAAACGCCACGGCTGGTGCCAGATCCGGTATTGCAAATAAGCTCAATGATGCTGCCCAGAGTATCGGTGGTTCTGGCAAAAGACTCAGGTTTTAGAAAGTTAAAACTCACTCATTCTATTCATACTAGCTAAGGAATTCATTGACCAACAATGTTAAATAATAGGATACCGAGTCGATCTTTATCTTATACATTCCTTGTTGGTTTTATATATTGCCATAAACCTCCATCTATCTCTGCAATTCAAATTAACACTCTGATTGCATGAATGAACAGCTACTCAAAGTTTTCGAGACCATCCTTAAGCGAATTAGTTGCGAATTTCAAGTGGTTCATTTTTCTTCAAATATCTTTCGAGAAAGGTCAAAATTCCAGCATATTCACACATATTAGCTCTCTTTCCTCTCAAGATATGAAAATATAATGCACATTTCTTAAATTATTGATAGACGGTCGAGTAGCTCACTCGATAAATCTTAATTGCTAATAGTATTGAATATAGTTAGTTCGCATTAAACTGAGTATTAAATACTGGAATAATTTCCGAAGGGAGAGCTTTGTCTATTGTTTAACGGTTACAAATATCGCGAAATGAACAAGTACGAGGTACTAGGCGTGGTTGGAGAAGGAGCTTACGGCGTCGTTCTTAAATGCAAGAACAAAGAAACATCAGAGATAAGATTTTCTTCATCAAAGGAATAGTTTGATCTTATTGCGTACATAGTGGCGATCAAAAAGTTTAAAGAATCAGAAGAAGACGACCTTGTGAAGAAAAGCACCCTTCGAGAGGTCAAAATCCTTCGTATGCTTAAGCATGATAACGTTGTTCAATTACGAGAAGCGTTTCGAAGGTACTAATTCATATTTTTCCTAACGATTAACCCAAAACACCCCTTCTCATCAAAGAAAAGGGAAACTCTATCTTGTGTTCGAATACGTTGAAAGAAACTTGCTGGAAGTCCTCGAAGAAAGCCCAAACGGCTTAGACGTAAATCTTTTGGAGCATTTCATTCAATAATGATGGAACAATAACAGCCTGAGAGCGTTCGGAGGTTCATTTACCAGCTCGTTAAAGCAATTGACTATTGCCATCGTAATGATATCGTGCATAGAGATATTAAACCGGAAAACCTGCTCGTGAATAAGTAATCACTTCAATATCGCATTCGTTACATTTGGAATAGCGACGGGTCGCTCAAGCTTTGTGATTTTGGGTTTGCAAGGACGCTGCCTCAGAAAGGAGGCAATTTGACTGATTATGTCGCTACACGCTGGTAAATCAAAAAAATTGGCAATGCGATCTGATATTGATAAGGTACCGAGCGCCTGAGCTGCTATTGAGCTCGACTACCTACGGGAAGGAAGTTGATATGTGGGCGATTGGCTGTATTATGGGTGAACTGACGGATGGTCAGCCGCTTTTTCCAGGAGAAAACGAGTTTGATCAGCTCTGTGTCATCCAAAAAGTCCTCGGACCGCTCGCGCCGGAGCATATGGAGATGTTCCAGAAACATCCAAGGTTTTTAGGAACTCGTTTCCCGGAGTACCCGAAGCCTGAGACGCTTGAAAAGAAGTATTTGGGGAAATTGTCGAAGAAAGCGTTGTCTTTTATAAAGAGTATATTGAGGATGGACACAAAGGAGCGTCTTACTGCCGCTAGCGCGCTTCAACACCCTTACTTCGAAGGGCTATCAGATCTCACTATCAACGAGATTAGTCAAAAAAATCGCAGCGATTCGGCTAAGCCCGTGTTTCTTGCAAAAGAGATTATTACGCAGGTAGAGATATATGCAGAAAGATTGAGTCCTAACTTCCAACTTAGGGATCGACTCCGTCACTCAATGTAACTGCAACGTCGTCTACATTTGCTGGACTGAATAAGCCGAATTTCATGGCGAACCAGGTTCAACCCCGCGCGAGCTTTGAGCCCAATTCAGAGATGAAGTAATAAATTAGTTTTTCATGAGTTAAGGATTAATCATGATATGTCTTGACCAACAAAGGAATAAAATGATGATTAAGGGCAAAGAGCCAGCTCGCAGCATTGAAAAAGATAATTTTGGCAACAATCAGAACCGGTCATCGAGCTTAAACAAACCCAACGGAATTCGTTTTGATAAAAGCTCGTATGATCCAAAGAATATCAAAAAAGCACAAGAAGTTATCAGCAATAATCAGAATTCATATGCGAAGCGAAAAATTGACTTCGAACCTGATGCAACTCCAATTAACGTGCCGGACGCGTTTATGAAAACTAAATACGCAGGGCAATATACATATGAAATTAAAGAAAACATCCATGAGGACGCTGATGAGAATGAGATGAGAAGGACGTAATAGCTAGCAAAATGTGAATTTTACGAATAAATGGCAATTAGGATTATGAAAAATAAGGAGCTTTTACTAAAAAAGAAAAAGCCAAGCAATGATTTTGGAGGTAAACTCGAAATTATTAGATTTTATATTACTAACCGTACAAAAAAGGTCATTATGAGGAAGAAGGCGGAAAAAGTCCAATCCCGATTGCCAAAAGAATTCAAGAGCAATCAAGTCAAAAGAAACTCCTGAAGAAACCATCTACACAGCTCGTTGTTGACTTTCACGAAGCTTATGGAGCTCCAGTAACGCAATTTAGGAATATGTTCCATTAATAACTTTTTTCAACAGAAGAGAACAACAGGTAATCGTACTCGGACGCTCAAGACGAAGAGTGGAACCATTCAAAGCCAAGGCGAGGTGAGAAGCATTACTTTGAAGCATCGGCTAATAGCTCTTCAGGAGGGAGATGTAGATTTTTCCAAGGTCGACCCAGAATATGAAAATTTCAGTTCCGCTGGGCAGTTGCCGCAACTTAATCTGAAATACAACTCAGATCAGACTCCTAAGGTAGAGCTTGCAGCTCAAGAAATATTACTAATATATAATCCACATGATCTAGCAACCTGCAGAATCGAATATGAGAAACACTAATTTTGGAGGCTTCCACAACATTAATAAGCTATTAGCCAGCAATCTTCAAGTAAATTACTTTGTTAAGTAACTCAAGCGCTTAATGCAACTTGCAGGGAGGTAGTCCTCTTGGAGGTGACATGGACATCAAGCCTATCAATATAATATACAATAATAATACTTACAACTATAACATTGTACACCCTCCTCAGAACTGGAACTCGGGCTCAAAACAGCGAAGATATTAAGACTTTTCTCCCTTTTTGTTTTTTCGAAATAGTAGTTATCTTTTCAGAGTTACTTTTCTCTTTTTCTGAAAATTCAGTGAAAATGTTCATGCCGGTTTATCGTCATGCTATCTGTCTGTATTTATAAATAAAATGAGTATTCACATCCGTAACATTTAAGACATTTTTTGCACTCGAATAAGGTCACAATGATCAAACAGCAAGGAAAGGGCAAATAGATTTTTAATAAAAAGATTAAGCGAAGCATCAATTATTTTATTCAGAAGGGTGTTAGAGGCTTACAGGGTTGATATTGACAGATAATCGTTATGATTGGTTATTATAAGAATGAGATCAACAGTAAAACTGTAAATAAGAGGAAAAAAACTGAGCCGAGCTTTTTGGCCTATATAATAGAGAATAAGATTGTAACAATTAAAGGAACTAGTACCATTGTATAAGAGGTACATGTGTCTCCATAGCACGGATTCCCGCTGCATTGCGTGCAATTAGTTGCCTGAAAATTCAAAAAAGTTTAGCAAATGGTAATGGGATGAGCTCTTTACATTTATCGGCATCGAGCAGTCGTAGTCTGAATCCCATCCAGTCTGACATTGACAAGTATGATTTTGCAAACAAATTCCTCTGCCATTGCAACCATTTTCGCAATAAGGTTGGTCGTATTCGATACAGAAGGCCTGTGGATCAGGACAAACTAAATATCCAGAATAGCCTACATTATCATTTAAAGCTCAATTTCAATTGCGAATTCTCACCTGAGACAGTAATGTTCACCCCAGCGGCCATACAATTTACCGTCTTGTTGCTTATGTTGATACTAAGAGACCAAGAACCATCGTTATCAATACACTAGTCGGTATATTTAGTGAGAGATCTTCTTCAAGAGGTTACTTTGTAATTCAAACAGAAGGAATTCAGTGTCTCCGACGCTTTCTGAGAGGTCTTAACCAGCGTTCCTTCGAAACAGCGAGAGTCAACGCCAAATGCTTGGTCGTATTCTGGATACTCTGTCCCGTTGAATCTGCAATCACCATCGCTAAAATAGACTGCATAGAGGCAGTTATCTGCGAAAGGATCCAATGAACGGGTGCCATTGCTAAAATAATCCCAGGCTGCATTCTCAATGCTACCGCTTGATGTTGTAACTGCACATTGCGCCTTGAATCGGTGGTCAAGTGTACAGGTTTTTTGATTCACGTTAGTGCAAAATTCTGGGAAATTGGCAGTCTTGCCAACCTTATTGATGCAGAAATCATTTATAAAGCTACATCCTTTGCCCTTGCCCCAGAGAAGAGGCTCTGTCATAGTGTAGTTAGGCTGATACCAGCCAGTGCCTTCTAAAAGCGCGAAAGTTAGCACAGATTTCTTGGCGACTTTCTTGTAAGAAGACGTCATGTACTAGTTGATTTCACAAATAATAAATTAACACTGAAGTCTCCCTCTGTTTACCTCATCTCCGACGACTCTACGCTCCCAATGCGAGCCTTTGCTTGCAGCACCACCTTCATTTTCGAGCTCAAGTCCAGTTAGTGTTGGACAACCGAAATATTCTTGCGCATATTTCACCACTTTAGGAAGGACTATCATAGTGGTAGAAGCTCCACGAGCGACTGTGTTACTTAACAAATCACCAATTTATTAACATTTTTTGGAATAAGCTATTAAGTTACACAGCGACGTTCGAAGCGCCAAGAGGAAGCATTGTTATAGGGTCGATATAAGTTTCAAACAGCGTGCTGCTGAACCCGAGAATGTGTGTGATTTCGTGCAAAATAATATTGAGTTGGTTCGCAAATTCAGTGTCGTTTAGCTTTAGCATAGCGGTGTTTATGTTCAGCTGTCCTGCGATTGGTCTTGAAGGAAAGATTAGCAGCAGAATCGACGAAATATTGCCTTTTGGTGTCTTTTTCGAAAAAGCAAGCGGCCGCCCAAGCCAGCATGTTCTCAGAATTTGAGGAAGTAGTCACAAAGAGAGCAAGGTCTGCATCAACACCGATATACTTATATTGTTTTGGGATAGTAGCCTGATAACAAAGGGTAGAACCTCCAAAAGCCAGCTTCGTTGGGAATGGAACGACTTTCAAAGCGTTTTGGAAGTAGTTTATCGCCGCGGGTAGCAGTCGGTTTTTAATAAGATCAACTGCAGCAGATGGAGCATCCTTAGAAATACCTTATTAATGTGATCAATGTGGGTTTTCGAAGAGGAATTACCTGAAAAATCTGCGGATATTCTGATGTTCTGGTAGGCTTCATCAAGCAGTCGACCAAAGTTCCTAGCGATAAAGGATTATTGACAGAATTATGGGAACTCTACTTTGGCCGAGGAGTTTCAATGTACTGAGGGACGACTTTTTCTGCGATTTCGTCATGGTTGCAAGCAAAGCAGCAGTTCACAATGGCAATAGCGAAAATAATGCATGAGAAAATTCCAACCCGTAGCCTCATTTGTTAGTGAGCAGAGTAGCGTAATAGTAAATTATTTGCTAAAAATAAAAGGTTAATTGGCAAACAGGTGAACAATTTGCTAATACAGGTTAAATTGCAAACAAATGAACAATTTGTTTGAAATAACCGCATCTGTTGTTTTATCCGATAATTGAAGATTCAGTTTAGGCCCATATGCTAGGGTAAACAGGGTGAAAGCGTGTTTTAATCATAAATAAATGCTTTGGGAGAAAGTAAAAAGACTTGGGAATAAATTGTTCATTGTTAAACCAACTCAAAAAAATTTGATCGATTCAACAGTTATTTAAATCAAATTTGATTCAGATCTCCTGAAATTCAAAGCAGTTTTTACTTTTTTCATCAACACTACTTACAACCAGCGTTAAGCATGTCGGATCATATCGGAGAAAACTTAAACGATACCGCGCAAACCAAATCATCTTACTTCCCTTCAGCAAATAAACCAAAACCAACTTTATATTCCCAGAATTCAAATGAAAAATCTCCAATCCTCCTCGAAGAAGATTCACCTCACGATTTCCCTCATAACCAGCTTGAAGAGCTCTTATTTCGCAAATCCCAACAGCAAAACCAGCAAGCATTATTTTCAAACGTCGTCAGAGAGTTTCAATTTAACACTGGAGCTACTCAACCGGTAAATAAGCCTCGAATTCCAATTGGCTCCAGTCAGAAAGCAAAATATATCCTTCCGAGTCCCAGCGAAGCTAAGAGCAGTTACAGACCTCAATTTGCCGAGACAGCAGGAGAGTATGACACAACAAACTTCAGCAGGGAGTCATTGATGAACCAATCTGGCTACAATCCCTTGGAAGAGACCTTTAAAACAGATTTTTCAGCGGATTTATCGTATGAAAAAATGTATTCGGTGAGTAAGGGACATAATCAATCCATGAACCTTGATGGCACTTTAAAGAGGAATTCGGCTGTAAAAGCCTCAGGGAACGCTTTCTCCAATGCGATGAAAGCGCTGCAAGGTAAAGTCAAGGACCTTGAGGATGAGCTTAAGAAAACCGAGCGTTCGAAGCGAGAGCTCGCGAATCAATTGTTGACGGAATCGCGAAGGTTCGCGCAGCATGAGCTCGAAATCATGCAAAGTTCGGTGAAAGAGAAGGAGGCGTCGCAGAGGGTCTCAGAGCTGGAGCAAGAGAACAAGAAGTTGAGTGAGAGGCTCGCGGACGCTAAAAAAGACAAGCAACGAATAGAAAAATCGTTTGCTCAATGTAGCTCAGAGAAAGAGTCGCTTATGGCCGAAAATCGACAATTTCAGACGCAGTTGGCTGAAAATGCGAGGATGATGGCAGATTTTATCGCTCGTGAGAAGGCGGCGCAAGAAACGCATTCGAGAGAGATCGCTGAGCTGAAAAAAAGAGAAGAGGCCGCGCTTGGGCTAGTCGAACAACTGAAAGAGAGAATTATGCATTTAGAACAAGATAATGCTGAAAGCAAGAAAATATACAAGGACCACCTTCAAGAACTCGTTTCGAAGAATGAGGTGCTAACCAAGCAATTAGAAAGCTGCAAAAACGATTACTCACAGCAAATTCAGGATTTCGAAAGTGAGTTAGTGAATATTGAAGAGTCGCATAATGCCAAAATTCGAGAGATGAAGACCGAAAACGATGCATTGCAAGAGAAAGTGGCAGAGCTGCAAAAAACGCTTGAGGCAAAGACCAAAGAAAATGAAGAACTGAAAGGCAATCTTGATAAGTGTTTTTCTCAGATGCTTGACACAAATTCAGTCAGTCCGAGAAGACAAACACAAAGCATCACCAAGACTCCAACGAAAACAATGAGCGAGTCCCATGACACTCGCTACCAAACTGGCAAATCTTCATTAGGTCCGAAAAATTCCATTAATGACTGGCATACACCTGAGCAATTTGAAGCGGATTACTCGAGGAGCCACCAGTTCCGCAACGAGCAAAACTCTGATTGGCCTTCAAATCAAAAACCCTTAAGAAGCAGCCAGGTCAAACAGTCAGCACAAACTCAGCTAACGCCGGGGCAAGGACAGCCCAAGCATAGCTCTCAGTTTGATAACTCGCCACGAGAGCAAGTGTCTCGCCAGCAAAATAGCATGGCTTCGCCGTTTTCACAAAAACGCCATGGGATGAACATGAGCGTTGATCAGCATAGGGGAAGCGTTGAGCCAACTTTTCGTAATTTCGAGGAAAATAGAGGCTCTACTCGTATGTTCAGCGTTGATGAGAACGGTGATCCGCTGTTTATGGAATCTGGTGACTCAAGGCAGCAGTTTTCGCATGTGCAAAGATTAAGCCCGCAGCCATTAGACCTCGATGAAATCATGCGAGATCATCAATTGATTAAAGGCACTGCGAAATTTAACGGTGGTTTTAAGAATTTAAGCTTTGGAAAAAACGACTTCGAGAACCTAGTTAAAGACCAGATTCTTAGAAATGCCACCAATACAAGCTTCACGCAGCCGAAAACCGATAGCAGTCCTTATAATCAGAAAGATAAGGTGAATAAGCAAGCTGAGGATAAGCAACTTTTAGCATTGGTCGAAAGTATTTCGGAGTTGCAGCAGGAAGTGCATAAGAAGAATAGAGAGTATCAAGAGCTGTTAGCTAAAGCACAGGTAATCATTACAATAAAATTTTTTCTGATTATTTTTCGTAATAGCAAGCCGTTGACACCAAAGAAAGAATGGAACTTCGAGGCCGACTCGTTTCTTTGACTGAGGAAATACAGAAATTAAATAAGCAGCTTAACGTGTATAAAAGGCAGGAGCAGCGGATCGTTAGAGAAGGAAACTAATGGGATTTGAGAGCTATTCTGTTAATCGTGAGGATTTGGATTTATTAGATTATTGGAAATTTGTGTTTTATAATTTATTTATTATTTTTTTTTAAAAAATTGAGAAGAATTGTAAAGGATAAATTCCCAACGAAAAAATTTGAAAAGAATGGTGTAAAGGGGTATAGTAAATGAATTAGCTTCTATGATGAATGATTGTAATGGTAGTTCTGACATGAGTTTGAAGTCTCATAATGGAAAAGGTTCAAATAAGGTATCTTAAGGTAAATATGAATAGAATCAATTCATTTTTTCAAAATGATAAATTTTGATTAGGACGAGAGCAAAGTAATCAAGTAAATCTATCAGAGTGAAGGGTAGAGTCTCTCATATAACACGCATTCTCATCAGTAAGTCATGAGTTTTCTGAAAACATTATTTTGTGAGTTTGATAACTCATGTAAATAGTTCTTAGCAATTAATTAACTCCAATTTTTTCAAGATGTTTTTGAATTAATACTAAATTTTATTTACTAAGTAAGTCTAATATGAATAACAGAATTGTTTTAAATGAAATTCAGAAATTCAGTAATCAGATAAGGTCAAACACTTTCCTGCTCAATAAATAAACAAAATCATACTATACAATTCAACAGTTCTTGATAGTCAATATTATAATTAGTTCAAGTAATTCTTTACGTGTGAATCTCTTGATGGATAGTATTGATTATGGTTTTGACGAGCAAGAGGACCGTCCTACGAAATTTCTAACAAGAGGCTGTATTCTAACCTTTACTTCAAAGGAGCGCGGGAAAGTGTCGCTTGAGTTGATTGAGCGAGAGGAATTCGATTATTTGTTGCTAAAAGCCAGGATTTTGATTCTCTCAGTAGGGCTAGAGGTACTATAAATGGTAACAGAGACAATCTGAGACGAGATTTCACCCAAAGCTATGTATGAGCTATCTTCAAAAGTGAGATCTCTCCCAACTCTTCATGTGTGGAGGAAAACTTATGATATTTTAATGTGGACTGCTTGCAACAAGGACAAACAAGGTAGACTTTCTCACAATTGAGAGCAGAAATGCTTCTTTAAGGCTGATCTTATAACTCACAGGAATGAGAATGTTTCGCCTTTGACTTTGATTTTGACTCAAGAGAGTGAGATATAAAGAATGGATATAATAAACTAAACAAGTTGCTTTAATTATTCTTCTTGATTTTATTAATGAATCTATTTTCTAACAATGCACTTCCCAAAAAAAACTTATTTTTCTACTTGTGAATCTATGAAAAACCACTTAGTTGCCTTCCGCTTTTTGGTGTTATCGAAAAAACCTCAACTAAGTGATTTTGGAAACTTTCGAATTTTAAATTACTGTCCACGATCTTTGATCATCCTATAGCTTCTCAATAGCTCTTTCTCAATCAGACTTTCATATCTATCTGTATTCAAAATGCCTCTCTCCTAAACCCAATCTAGCTAGCTCTGCTTGCTCCTAAATATTCTGAACTCCAAACCATTAATATACCACGATCTACAACCATTATCATTGATTAATTTGGTCCTCATCTCCCAGGGAGAAGCACCTTGCCTCTTCAAATCATATTGCTAGTCTGAAACAAGAGGTAAAAACGAATTAATCAAAGCATCAAAATCAGTTGATCCTAATTTTATTAAAATTGGTTGATAAAAAATCAAACCAGCCCGAACTCGGAATGATTTGCCTCAATTCAAATAGTTCACTCTTAAAATATCTTCGCTTGTCTAAACGTCTTGGAATTAAAAATTATTTCAAACAATGTTAAAAGGTAAAAAGCATGCCAACGAAGAGACCGCCTGGGACAGGTTCATGTGGAGTTGCAAAACACAAACCTTCTCTCTAATCCATGAACTTTTGCAAACTCAACCCACGCCAGCCTGGCTCTACATGATTCTTATCGTTATCGAATCCATTCAACTGTTATGGTACTCCGTTCATTCAAACTACGCGTTTTTATGGAACTCGCCGTCAGGCACAGTATTCCAAGACGCTATCAAATACCTTCAATTCGACGCGTTTCTTCATCTGTCAACAAGCGGAGCATTCTTCACAGCGGCTTTATATGCCGCATTTGGATTGCAGGTTTTCGTTGTGCTATTATTTCTCGGCTTGCTATTATCACGCGCGACGAAACTCAAAAAGAAAGGCTCGACTTTCCTTACGTACACACTGAAGGTCCTAGGCTTATATATGGTGGTTAATAACACGATCCTTGGGATTCCGTTTTTGAATGTGTTTTACTCGGCGTTATACTGCCAAGACGACGATAAGATCCATGACTCGATCACCTGCTACAGCGGGATTTATTGGCTGCATTTGGCAATCGGAGTAATCGGGCTGGTGCTCTTCCTAGGAGTGACTCTACTCGTGCAGACCTTGTTCATCGAACGAAACCCTTTCTCTTCGATCCCATTCTCCAGTCCTCTCACGAGAATTGATCTCCTCAAACTCGTTTTTAAGATCGCCCTGCCTTTATACATCGTGCTTGATTACCAGGTATTTTAAGAGCATCTCCTTTCAAGCGAAATTGACACTTACTAGGCGAATTATACAAAGTATTTCATCGGTTTTCTGCTGTTGGGTTGGGCTATTTTCCTGATCCTACGTTATAATAGCTCTTGCTATCACGACCCGAGAGTGCATTATTTGACGGTGAGCTGTGAAAGCATAATCGTTTGGTTCACATTGGGTTCGTGCTTCCACGCGGTAATTTCATCTGATCAGCTTGAAACTCATATATTTGTTTCCTTTCCTACAGTTCTTAGGATTCGATGAAAGCAACCCGCTAGGCCTCTTATATCTGTTTGTAGGCGCTCCGGTCGTTGCCATCACGTATTGTAAGTTTTTCACCTGGGGCAGAGAGCGCATATTGAGACGCGATCTCCGCAAGATGAAAAGAGAGAGCGAGATCGAATACTTCATCCTCGAGGTCATGCAGCTCATTGAAAATAGAGGTATTCCCAAAAACACTCGTTTTTCCTGATTAAAACCTCCTATCAGAGAAACCAAGGCAGCGGATAGAGCTCGAAGGAATCTTAAAACTATACATTCGATACGGACCAGTAAAGAACGACAACGAAGACATCTGCCAGCTTCTGATGCGCGACGTCCTACGCGAAGAAGATATCAATGCCAAAACCCGTCAATGGTACCTGTTCGTGAAGATAATGCTCTCCGAAGCGCTCGACCGGTTGCCAAAAAGCCGTGGATTGCACATGCTTTATTCTCATATTCAACATGAGAAGCTCACGAACAAGTATAAAGCCCTCACAGAATTAATGATCATTGAGACCTACAAACCCGGCCTGCAAGAAGAATTCTTGCTCTATCGGTATGCTCACATCATCGAGGAAGAAATGATCGAGGAAGATACTCGAAATTCAGAATCAAAGGGCATGGATATCAATACGATGGTTCTCTATCAAAATAAATTCATTGAATTTGTCAATGATATCGAAAAGTCCGTTGAATTCCATTTGGAGTTCTGGCGAGAGCTGCTGGAGGAGCTCCCTGATATTAAAAAGCTGCAAAACCTTGGGACGAGACTCACCAACCAGGCTGAAAGCTCGACACTAAAATACCAGCAGCTTATGGCGATAAATCCTAACAATATTAAAACTTTGCAAGTCTATGGCAATTTTCTTAAGGACATTGTAAACGATGAGCAGCAAGGCAATTCGATTCTTGAGAAAGCTGAGTTCATTGAAAAAAATTCCAAGATCAACAAGCAGTTTGTGGACGAAGAACGCCTCAAATATGGCGAAAACGCTACGACATGCATCATTACCTGCTCCGGAAATATCAACGAGTTGGGAATAGTGAAAAACTGCAACAGCGAGATCTCTCGAATCTTGCAGTTTACAAAAAACGAGCTCATTGGTCACAATATTACCAAGGTTATGCCAAAGGTTTACGCTGACAGACATCAGCAGTTCATGCTGGATTATTTCGATACCGCCCAACCGAAAGTGATGAGCCGTGAGAGACTCATTTTCCCGATTAATAGGTCCAATTTTATCAAGCCTTGCACGCTTTATATCAAAGTGCTGCCTAATTTGGATGAAGGCATCAAGGTGGTTGGGTTCATCAAGGACATTGACCTTGGTGACGACAGCGAGCTCCCAGAGGAGCAAACTCATTATATATTATATGGAGAACATGATGGTGTGATTTACGGGATAACGTCAGGCTGCCAACACCGGTATGGCATCCCGGCGACTCTCGTCTATGGGAACGTGAAAGAGAACCAGCCGATGACGATCGATGAGATTTTCCCGGATCTCACGGCGCAAAGCCTCGAAGAACTAAAGAGTACGAGCGGAGTTATCGTCACGTTGGATACCACGAAGATTCCGCAGGACTACATGGTGGGACGTAACAAAAACAACAACGATGAGGAGAGCGAGTACAGTAATCTCGAGAAAGATGAAGAAGAAAGAGAGCAAGAAGAGAATTTGGAATTGGAGAGGTATCGTAGGCTAAAGGTGAGAGCGATTATCGAAGGAGAGGAAATATATGATGGGGTAGTGCTGAAAATATTAAAATTCTCGGAGTACACTGACACGGAAATCAAAAAAGAGAGGAGTAAGGTCAAGGAGGAAGAAGAGACTAAAGAGGCGGTTAAACCGGAAGATGTTACTGTCCAGCATCATTCGCGCCACCACGACGACGAAGATGAACGCGATTCGGTGAAAGAGGGTAGCGATCACGCTTCTAGTGTGTCAGCGAACACGATAAACGACGAGGTGCGGCAGGTGAGAGAAGGCAAGGCCGCGATTTCTGAAAAAACGGAGCCGAAGTCAATCAAATGCCTTAGAAGGAGTGTGATGGCCTTATTGGCTTCCGTCGTGATAATATCATGTAAAATTATAACAAATTCACCTTATTTACCACTTATTCCTAGCCGTTGAACTCGCTTTCAGGTTCCTACAAAACAACAGCGTAGAAGAAGGAATTAATGGGATCTATACTTCCTACAACAGGACTGACATTCTCGTCGACGTACTTTTCTACACTCGACAGCTGCAGATGCTGGCTACGTAAATTTTCTTATTAATTCCACTTCAATATAACCAATCACTAGCGGGACGCTGGATGCTACCGCGTCAAATACGTCGGAAGCGTCCATTAGAGCCAACCTGATCCAGCTCATCAACAATTTACAAGACGTTCAGTTCCAAGTGATTAAGGACTTGAATAGCATGGAAAGTCGTTCAGGAGTCAACGAAACGACAATGTACAATATTAGCTCTTTGCAGCAAGACAACTCAATCATTCTGACTCCGACCTTATTCAGTGATGCGTACTTCCAGTTTATCACTGCAGCCTCTGCGGTCAGGAACTCCAGTTTGCTTACCTTCGCCGGTGCGCTTCAACAACAATCGACGGTCAAAAATTTCTATTTCGTAATGCAGAATGGGTTAAATGAGATTAGAATCGCATCAGACAACCAATCCAATGTGTTTTATAATTTCTATCACGACGACCTGAGCTATTTCAATATCCGGCTGGCGATACTGATGGCGATTGGCATCGGAATCATCGTCCTTTTCCTGGTGCTGCTTATTCCCATCGTTTTTTCCGTACTGCGAACTAATAATAGAGTCCTTTCGCTGTTTGGCTATATCCCAATCAACGAAATCAATGCGCTTGCGGATAAATGTGACCGGTATAGGTATGTTTGGCTCGAAAAGCAAGCTCAAAGGAACTATTATGACGACGATGAGGAGGAGGGCAGTGAAGAATATGATGAAGAAGAGGGAGATGAGGAGGCGGAAGTCTCGAGCTCGGTTTACCAAGATGGCGAAAAAAGCTACCAAGAAGGCAATCCTGAAAATTCCATGCAAAATGTCAATGCTTCGGTAAATACCGAAGGCGAAGGCGTTGCAGATCGTATGGATAAGTACAAGCAAACAGCTGGATCGATGCAGGCCTCGACTCCGACAAGACTGATCGTTCCAACCGACAATAAATTTGGGAAATTGAGCCCAAGAGAACCAAGAAACGTTGCTAATAAAAAAGGTGCTATGAAAAAAGGCAAGAAATCTCCCAGAGAAATTGAGAAAAGCCAGATGGATAAATCTGCAGAGGAGATGATTTCGATGAAAAAGTCAGGTGATACGAGTATGAGAGTCAAGACAGAGAACACCCCGTTGAGATCTACTCAAAATCTGAACACCTCGTTAGAACTGAAAAAGAAAGTCCTTCTCAAGAAACCCTCGCAAGATGAGGAGGATAACAAGGATAACGCGCATGACAGGTCGCAAAAACTACTCAATTCCAAGGATAACAGCAGATGGAAGGTCGTGTTCCAATTCATCGTTGTCGGACTGCTGCTAGCGGCATACTTCGTGATAGACTACTGCCTCGAAGTGGCTTATATCAGCGATACTCGAATTTTATACAATATGCTTCAGCTAATCTCCATGAGAACCTCAGCATTGAAATTTACTCACACTTTTACTCAAGAAGACATTGTTAACAAGGTTAAATTGGCTGATGCTAATGGTAAGTGAAATCTCCTGATTCCGAATGACTCATGGATTATTTAGGCACTGATCTCGAGAATTACTATAACAAATTGGTCTATGCCAACGAGCAGATCCTTTTTGAAGCATTTTCTAACTACATGCCTCCTCAATTTTCAGATTTTAGGACTTATTGGGACAGCTATAACCTGAATAACACATGTCAGACATATTACGCCTCGTCATCGGGTAAATTTCTCATTTAATTGACCAAATTGTAATTATGGTTCACTTTTAGATTGTAAGGCCGTCGCTAGTGGCACGCTGGAGAAAGGAATGAAACAAGCAGTGATATATTCTCTTGAAACTGATACGGATTCGCTCAATCGATTCTTCCAGTCTAATCTCACAACAGCGGCGATAAAAGAAGCGATAAATTCTCAGGCTTTTATTAATACAAGTAAAATGATCGCCGGTTGTGTTTTATCTAATCTTTAATAAATATAGCCCAAGTGATACAAACTGTAGATCCAGTGATGAAGAATCTGAATGTACTATTCCTTCAAAATGCATTCGATTTCTTGGATTACCATATGATGACTGAAAAAATCAAATTCTCGATCTATATCGTATTCGTGGCTTTTGTCTTCGCCTTTATTTGGAGTCCATACTTAAATCGTCTCAGTCAAGAGATTTGGAGGACGAAAGGAATGCTGAGCATGATTCCGATAGACATTATGACCCGAAATGAGAATCTGAAGTCAGCGTTCCTTGCGAATGACTTCCTTTTCGCCGTGAAATAAAGAATTGAACCTTACTGCCTTGAGAATGTGTGTACATCATTAAGACAGTGATATTCTTAAGTTTATCTGCTGTTTTCCTCATATATATTTGGAATTCGCATATTTTTTTAAATGAAAAACTTCAAGGGACTATCTCTAGTCAGGTGACTATGATAAACACCATGAGAATTAGTTATGACAACCATAAGGCTAATTAGCAATACAATTTCGTCATCATAAATGTTTTATCATGGGGTTCTACAGGAATCTATTTAAGATCTTTCATGTGCTTTACTGCTCTCATCATTAGCATCTAGTTAAGAGAAAACCGATTTTTCAAGTCAAATCTAAGAAGAATCATCGATGAACTGTATTCTAATCTTTTAATTTACATTATCAGTTAAGATCGCAATAAAAATTAGTTGGTAAATGAAACAATGAGTGTCGATCAAAATCTCCGAACTCTTTACAAGGAACTTTGCCAACGAGAGAAGGCTGAGATCTCCCAGACAATCCTGCAGTCGTACATATATCTATACTCACCTTTCACATATTCAATCATATTCTTTCTCACACCAGAATACACGGCCAAGAACTCATTCTAAAAATTGATACGATTAATCCCAAAGAGCTTAAATCTTTGGGCCTTCTCCTCGAAAACGTTTTTTTCGAAGCCTTAATAGTGTATTCCTCAGAGAAACGGCCAACGAGAAGCGCAAGCGTTAACACTTCTACCGGAAAGCATGCACAAGCTAAAGTATCAGGTCCTAACAATTTCGTTTCTTACGAGTATTCCAGTCAAAAATAAACGAGTCTGATATCCAGAAAAAACATCTGAAGGACAAAGCCTCCGCTGATGGAGTAATGGAGTAATATCTCAAATTTTTTCTCGAGTCGTGAAAATCTGTCTTCCCTGCTTTAGTGCTGTCGCGTTGAATATAGCGAAATCTCCTCGAGTTCGACTTTTTCATTGCTCAGGATTTTACCCAACACTTCATCAATTATCAATGCTCTCAGAGGTATATTAGAATATAAAATAAGGCCTGAAAGCGAGTTTATTGCAGGCTTTTGAACATAACACGAGTTTGCAAGAGGTGGCGTTCATTAACTGCGACTTGGGGTGTGAAGGTAGGATAGAAATTTTTAGAAATGGCTTACTTGATTGAATGGGAAATAGAATTTGAGATCCTTTATAAGGGGTTAATGGCCAGCAATTCCATAAATATACTCAATTTGGCGAATAACTATCTCGACGATGAGGCCGGCGCGATGATTGGTAAATTAATAAGCTCGCACAGTGAGAAGAGGGATCAGTTTCGGTGGCTATATAGCATTCGAGGAGAACAGCCGGAGGAAGATGTTGAATTAAAAGGTAACTGTCGAAAGAAATGCGCTTTATCTATAATGTTTCTTTGACTATATTGTAGGAATTTGCGAGTTGAATTTGGCCCATAACATGCTAGGAGACACCGCAATCGAAGGATTGTGCCAGTTTATGCACTATGATTGCTGGCTGAGGGTGATCAAACACGCGCTTTCTTCAATAATCAACATTTCTAGAGTCTCGACCTTAGAGGAAATAATATTGGAGAGGAGGGAATAAAAGTGATGTTGAAGCTTCTCAAAGAGAATACCTCGCTATTCAATTTGGATTTGAGGTAATGGGAATTAATTAAAGCAACTTTAAACGATGTATTAGAGATAATCCGGGATTCAATGTCGAAATATCGAAGAAAATCTTTGCTATCCTCTATAAAAACCTTAACAATTATAAGAAGAGACAATCCGAAGAAAAATCTCTCACACCTGAAAGAGGTTCTCATGATTCTAACCGCTCCCCGAAGAAGAAGAAAGTTCGGTCAACAGTTCGTTCGCAGGAGTCAAAGAGCAGGTCTCGATTGAGCCATCCTAACGGACATACTCAGCAGCACTTGTAAGTCTATCCATTACAAGGATAAATGAATGATATTGGATGATTATGATTTTTCAGGGAAGAGAAATATCATGAAGATCACCTGCATCTACGCAAGAAAAAAACGCATAAAGGAGAGCAGTATGAGGCCTCTCAACAATCTGAAGAACTAGAAAGCCGCGTGTCAAAAGAAGTAAACGCCGTGCATTGTTTCATTTCGTGATGATAATTATCTACAGCGCTCTTCCTCAGAAGGTAAAGGACTTAAAAGGGAATCTTCACAAGAAAAAACCGAGGGTCCTATATCAAATAAAAACACACCCAGCAAAAAACACAAAAAGCGCAGCAAAAGCAAATACAAAAAGATAATAAAAGCGCTTCAGGAGAAGTTAACGGACGCAGAAGCGGAAATTTTCAGACTGAGATCTAAAAACGTGGAACTTCAAAAAGCGCTAAGCCAGTCTTCGAAGAAATTTCTACTGCAGCAAAGTATTATTGAATCTTATTTCTCTCCTAACCACCTTTGCTGAAGGTCCAGATAGTGCTAAGGATTCTTTGTATGTGAGCCCAGGCAAGATGCCGCTTGATGAAAGGTCACAGCAAGCTCAAAAGAAAGTACGAGTTTTCTCTCATTGGTCCTTTATCAATTTGAAAAAATCACAGGAAGAATATGATGATGAGCAAGATGAAGATCAAAAGATCGCTCGGATTGAAGTTCTGATGGAAGAGCTGGGCAAGCTAATGGAGAGTATTGGAAATTCTCGGACTCAGAGCAGCAATCGGAATAATTTACGCAAGCCTCAGAGTCCTAATTATTCGAACTCGAACAGTAGTCAGAATTTAAAAGTGAATCAATTTTTAGCTCAACGGACAGCTTCTTTTGGCAATCGGAAGAAATGAGGGAGAAAGATAGAGCAGGGATTTCTCCTTAGCATGATTTTTTGTTTTTGCATTTACAGTTTAAAGCCATTCTCTGTATTATTGAATTTCATTTTTGATATTTTCGTACTGAGATCAGCTTTTGGTTAGTTCCAGAAGAAAACTTATAAGTAAAAAGTTAGAATATTAGCTAGCTCTCAGCGTGGGAGTTTCCATAGTTATCCAAAAGATTCAGAGTCTTTGACTGAGAGATGAAAATACGCTTCCAACTTAATAATAAATTTTCATCAGATATGGGCAAGTTCATTAGGAAGCAGTTAGAACTCTCAGATGTGTGCGGTGTTGTTGTTGAGCAAATTCATTTGAAAAGTCGAGTCGTGCAGTAAAACAGTAAGAAGAGAGTTAAACAAGGTGATTCACTCAGAGGTATGAATTGCTGTGTCATTGAAACACTTACTTTCAAATGGGTCTGGAGGTTTGCCGAGAAGAAATGAGCTCAATAGAGTCCTATTTTTTGGAGATACTTCTTGGAAATTCTGCTGTTTTTAAAGAAATTGCTCTTTGGATCGTCTTATTACTCTCTTCGAGGATAAATAGATTGGTTGAAATATACAATGAGAGATTGCTGTTTATTCAGTCTTCTTCTTCAATCACTTTCAACAAAAAAGAGAACAAAAAGTTTAGCTGCTCATTATCTGCAAAATATGCCTTCGCTTCTTTTTTGAACATGCATTTTCGGAAATTCATTTCCTCTAAATCAAGGGTGGCTGACAGCAGCAATTTATTGTTGTTGTTTCGCTAGAGACAACTCAATCTTTAGATTTGTCACAAGAAGACATCATCGATAAAATTTAGTATATTATATAATTGTTAATAGAGTAGCACGGTCAATCACTCTAAGCACAAGACCACAGCACATTTTATTGCTCTGGGTGAACCAAACTTATGCTCTTACTTCCTGTTGATCAATGTAACACCCCAATCATTTAGGATTCCAAATTCTGAGAACTATGAATTTTATTTCCGCTTCGCTGTATTTTTATACATCAAATTTTTTAAAGCTGCATTTTCCAATATAGCTGCTGTTCACTAACCTCACGAATATGAGAATTAAATTATTTTTAGTTGATTGGTCATCTCTAGCTTAGCCAAACGCTAAGAAAACTAGCGACTTTTGACATGACAACCCCAAAAGATTAGTATAATTGATAATATTATCTCATATCAATAATTATTATTTGCCTTAACAGCAAGATCCCATTTAATATACTCCATACGCATAAAAGAGAAAAAACCTAAATGAACATGCCTGAACTTAAATTTTTCCAATATTATTTGATTTTCATTTTCGTTTCGAAGATTATGCTCTAGCCTCATGAAACACTCACACCTCTTAATTTCTATTTCCTAAGCCTAATATAGCAAACCCTCAGCACAATCCTTGATAGTAGTAGTTAGTTCCAACGACACCTAGGCACTACATATTTTCTGATCAAGCACCCACCAATGATTTTTCCCGGATTTATTAAATCTCGCCTCTTGCCACCAGTTCACACACATGACCTCATTCAAAGTATTACTACGTAACCTGAAAGTATCTGCGAATATCCAGAACGAATTATATTAGCCAACCAGCAGTGAAAATAACAGATAGCAGAAGTCTATCAGACTAATATTCAAACGAAATTTTTTTATCGTGACGATTTAGCAAAGTTATTTCATAGCTAAACTGTAGTTCTTAAACGGTTTTCGGTTAGTTGTTAGTTAAATTTTGAGATAGTTGACCTGCCGGCCCATGGCTTTGAACATTTCTGAATTTCCGATTGAACAACTCGGGCACGAAGAGCTCATCTCCCCCTTTCCAAAGATAGACTTTGGTCTCATTCACACAACAAAACACATATCCAGCCTGGAAGAAGACTACCCACTTCAGAATACTAATGCAAATTCATTCAGCTTGGATAGTCTCCAAGAAAATTTATCTTTTGAGGAGTCGGCCGCCAGCCACTCTCCTGTACAAAAACGACCTTGGAAGAGTAGGAACAACGAGTCTAATCGTCGAAAAATCGGTCATGGACGCTGGACGTTTGAGGAAGTGAGACTCTTCCTCGAGTTTTTGAGAGCTGAGAGGAAGGAGAAAACAGCTGCTGAAGCAACGGGTTTCCAAGGCAAGCAGCCAAAGAAACGAAGAAACTACTTTATTACAATGGCGCAGAAGATTACGACCCGAGACTCAGATCAATGTAAAAGTTATGAGCAGAAATTCAAGGAAAAACTGCTGAGACTGGATGTTGATATTGACAGATTCCTTGCGCTTCCAGACGAGACGATATATAACATGAAAGAAGATGAGATAATCTGGCTTATTCACGAAAATCAGTCAAAGAATATAATGCCGGAGCTTACTATGAACCCGGCAATGCGCCAAACGCCGAGCTTTCGAAGGGATGAGAGTGAAGAAATGTTTGGGCTAGGCAACCAGGGAAATGTTGCGATGACGAGAGAAAATTCCGTGAAGTCACTGCAGTTGCGTAAGAGGAAAGGAAATGGTTTCCTTGATTATTTCAGCATGAGAGTGCAAGCATTAGATCCGAACAATCTCGCAGAGGTACAAGAACTAAGGGAGATGCTGTCGAAGAGGATTCAGGACTTTATCTTCAGAATTCAATAATTTAATCAAAGTTAGAGGGGAAGGGAGAGATTATAAAGAAAGAATTCGAATATCGTTCTAATAACCGAAGAAAATATCACTATTTTTGCTATTTGAATATATTATAATATAATAATAATACCTAATCATCATTAAAAGAAGCTAACTTATATGCTTTTATTGATGAATTAATATTTGCACATTTCAAGTCTTAATATTTATTATTCTTCTCCTTCGTACTCTAAAATTTTTAACTATCTTTTCATTTTAATGCTATGGAATTACTTCTTCAATGCATGATATCAATTGATGATATCGAAGTTAATAACAATGATAAGTATAAACAATCTTTATGCTTAAATGAAATTGATCTCTCCCACAACATCGGCGTATTTCACACCGACGGATTTCAACCATTGAACTCCTTTCTTATGGATTAAACTCCATGATCCTTTCATGCTCTCGAAGTATTTCTCGATCCATATCAATATGAGCAGAGTAATTGCAACCTGTTCGAGGTCAGCTCCTTTAGCATTCTTCACAACTTCAGGTACTTTGGCAAGAAGATCCTCTTTAGTGATACCAAGAATATTGAGGTACTGAGTTGTGACTTCCCAGTTTCCTAGTGGCTTTTGGCTTTGAATGATATCTAAGAAGTTCTTTTCGGAGGTCTGCGCTGATTTTTTGGAATCAGGAATAGTTTCTGATTTTCGCTCTTCTGCCACCTTATCCTTCTTGTTGTAAAATCTTTTTGACTCTGACTCTTGCTCTTTCTTTTCGCCAACTCCCCTTGTCATGGCAAGTTTCTTTTTGGTTTCAGATTTCTCTTTGGTTTCAAACTCTTTGTCAGCCTTTTCAAAATCAGGGCGATAAACTTGCTTCTCTTCATGAAGAAGAGTGCTAGTAGAAGCTTTAAGAGCCCTATTCGACGGAGAAGACATTTTCAACGATTTGCTCTCCAAGAATTGTTTATCAGAGTCAAAAGCTCCTCGGTTCATTGGAGCTCCGAAATTTTTGGGAGTTGCTTTATAGGCCGTGTAAGCTGAGTTCCTTGTAAGCCCGGAAGATGAAGCTGATGTTGTATTTGCATACGGCATACCCCTAGGTGCCATTCCTCTAGGCTTGGCACTCTTGAATGACTCGCCCTCTTCTAATTTCTTCTTTATCTTGGGCTGAACGTAGTCACTTGATAAGACTTGAGGTACCAACATTTTCTCTTTCTCCAAACTTCCAATTTCATCGGGATTGTTCTCTTTCACCACAGCCACGAATGCTGTACGTCGAGTTAGCACTTGATTCTCCACTGATAG
>ENA-UOUE01000322-UOUE01000322.1-compost-metagenome-genome-assembly--contig:-NODE-322-length-40169-cov-13.772648_pt1 | contig 40169 bp, 30 predicted proteins | sample MGYA00238146_ERZ747223 | MGnify/ENA primary metagenome ERZ747223 (study PRJEB28781, sample SAMN06268865) | compost metagenome | isolation source: single cell | place: USA: California, Emeryville, Joint...
AATGCAGAATGCAAATATAATTGGAAATGGAAAGTACACGGAAATATCTAGAAATGAGGATCATTTCAAGGCAGGAAGAACTGCAAGATCACTGTATCCTGTTAATGATGTAAAATTCCATCCTAGAATCCAAGGCGTTCTGGGAAGCGGAGGAGGAGATGGCCAAGTCTTGGTCTACGATTGTTTTGGAGAGATAGAATATAAGAAAGTAAATTTTGAAAATAAGCTCACGATACCTGTAGCCCAGATAGAGTTTCATAAGGCCTCAGAACTAATAGCGATTAGTGTTGGCGAAGATTTCGATAATGCTCAAGCAAAGAATCCAACGCTAACTCTGATGGACTTTAGAGAATATCTTCCAGAGGAATATTGATTAGATAGAGTAATTTACATATTCTCTTCCTCCTTATATCATTGCTTCGTTCCCTCTGCCTGTATTTCATATTAATCAAGAGCTGAAACTGAAATTTTTTCTCAAAAACTACTGAGTATTCCGGTATCAATGAACGAATCTCAGCAAAGGTAATTCCAATACATAGAGATATATAAACTAAGTCGCCAATACCTGCTCTTTAAAGTTGCTAACACCCAATTCTTTTTGTGATAGCTCTCCAACACTCCTTTGCTTAATATTTTATCCAAAATGGTCATTATTTATTGCATATTTAAGTTCAAATACTATCAAAAGACTGAAAAAACTAACTTATTATTTTTTGTCTACTCATCACACAACCCTCAATAATTTTTCTCTCCTATGCAAATCCAAACCCTTCTTGATACTCGGAAATGACGAGCATTAGCTTCTTCGACAGGATCTCTTTTGAACTGTAATTTGGTAGTGCAAGTGTGTAATAGCTTTTAAAAGGATGAGATAAATTTCTGCGTGAAAGAGAAAGAAAAAATACCAAGTATAAGCGGATGGGAGATGCTGGTCGGTAGCATTTCTGACTCGAGAGATTGTAATTGGCTTTGATTTGAACCCTTCTAATGGCGCCTTTGAGCTACCTATAACGATATTTGGCAGTGTCAAACAAAAGTTCGGGAGGTATCGACTCACCTGTCACAAATTGAAGGAAATTCGCCTTCTGAATCTTGTCGAAATCTCTGAGCAGGTCCCAGAGCCATTTTATTACTTGACTGTCATCGGTGTACCCCTCATACTTTGCAGTTAGTCGCATATCTTCAACTGAATTCACAAAAAATAATGAGCTTTTTAATGTCGGACCTGCCTTACCATCGTAATCAGGGAGTCCAGAAATCAGGAGTTCTAACTCTGCAGCGTTGAAGAGATTAACTGACTGCTTAGGCACAATTTTCCTGAATCCTCGGATTATCGCCTGCATCTGTTTCTCAACGCTCTGAGTAGTGATGTAATAGCACAGACGTCTAATGTAGTCTTTTTTATTGCTCTCAGTCACTTCGACGTTTCTGCCGTCAGGAATCATATCAATAATCTGTCTTTGGCCTGAAGAAGAGTCCTCGAACGAGAAAGTGAGCCCCATGTCAGTCACATCGTTCTTCAAGACGCACATGATACCCTCGTAGAATTTAGGATCAAAGTGATTCACGTCATGTATTGTGATCGAAGAGCCCAATAAGTGCTTGTAAAATGACCGAGGGAAGTAACAGTCAATATTATTCTCGTTTTCTGACATAATAACCTTCAAATTAGATTTATTGTAGGTTGAAATCTCAATCGGATGATACCTTTCCCAGAATTACTCCAACGAACTCGTATTGAGCAATTTTTTCCTCAGTCAATAGCTGAACAGGTTTCGGATGATAGACTTGATTGTTTTCCATTTGAACAAATAATTCATTTTTTGGGTTCACGAACTCTTTTCCGAGCAAATTGTACCATTCTCGCTCTGGTCCACCTGTTAGATCAGACTCAGAAAAAACTCTTTCACCAAAGAAAATTTACCGGCATCAATTGCGTCTTCATCAAGGAAAGTTATCGAAAATTCTCCTTTTAGCTCATCTTCGGTCAGTTTGTTTATCTTTTCCATAGAAATTTTCAGGAGATCTTTTCGCTTGACCTCAATATCCGTATATTCCTGCGTGTTGTAGAGATAAATCCTATTTCTAAATAATAAATCAACAAAGTAAGGCCATTGTTCTTCGTAGTAACAAATTACCGGAAAAATTTGACTTTCTCTTCATAAGGGACCAATCCTCTCACAAGTCTTAACACCGTTTGATTGCTATTGAAATGCTCAGTGATTTTCGTCAACACGATCGAGGAAGTAGATTTTCCGTGCTTCTTAACCAGAAGCAGCATACTGTCAATCAGTGCGCGAGTTTTTTCGTTTTCGCCCTTCATAATATCTTCGATCATCAGCTCCTCGCGAGACTCTTCTTCGATAGTGCTCGCCATACGCGCTAACTCAAGTGACTGCATTTTGGAGGTTTTCTTTTGGGCTGCTTTCTGTGAAGCAAGCATTAGCTTTCCTGAGAACAGATAAATTGGAATGAGTATCAAGTCTTCAAATGAAATATTTCTCAGCGCTTCAATCACGTTTCCATCTGCTTGATCCATGAAACTTGTAAGCTCGCTCATAAACTGAGCCAGCGAATCGTTTTGGAAGAAATCAACAAAATTCTCAATCGCGAACTCACGCGTTCCAATGAGTTCGCTCTTATCGTCAACCTCATCGCTTAGAATCTCAAATATTTTAAGGAAAAACTCACAGAGTCCCGAGAAATATTTGATGATTTTGTTAAAGGTGTTGAAATGGAAGCTGTTCTCTATCTTAGAGATCAGATTTTTGAATACTGGGAAAATTTGGTTGAGGAGGTGGATAAGATGCTTAGCGAACTTGAAAATTTTCTCAAGGAAAATCCTGATCAGTTTGAAATCCTTCTTCGCTTTTAAATCTCCCACGAGACTTCCCAATATATAGTTCCTTTCAATCACCATGGTCAAAATATGCTCCAACACAACGTTCTGGTCCTCAAGGTATTTCCTCGCCCTTTCATCTTTGCTTACCGTGGGGTATTCGAATATTTTCAAAGCAAGCGCAACGCCGTAGTTGATTCCTATCGACCTGGTCATCACGTCTTTTGAATTCAAAAAGACCTTCATGATGTCTCCAAATAGCATGTCTTTCCCGAGATTTTCAAGGTATTTCTTCAAAGACTTGAACCCTTTGAGCTGATTGTCTTGGAACGTTAGCACCTCGTTGCTCGGCATGAAAAAGAGTCCGGCAGTGCTCTTGGTAACGAGTTCCGACAAGAGATGGAACACGCTCATTTTTAGCGAAGAAGGATTAAACGGAGCTTTGAACACAGCCTTGAAAGGAGAATCTTCTTCAGCGTAGATCGATTTGTCGAGCAAGGATTTTGCTTGCTGGTGGTCAATGATGATGAGCGAGGTCAGGACTTTGATGAAGTACAAGCAGATTTCGTCGTCTCCAGCAAGCCATTCAACGAAGCGATTAGGAAAGCTAATTACGATTTGTCCGGTGGCATCTTCGGAGAAACGGATGAGCACTATCAATCGCTCATAAAGCTCGTACCTTCCTCTGAAAAATTTAGTTCGGAACTGACTTGACTGCTCTTTCGCAATGTCCAAAAAGTCCTTTGCTTCTTCAGTTCGGATCACGTCCCGTTTGTTGTCTACTTTCTTCTTCTCTTCATCTTCATCGGCTTCGTCCTCATCCTCGTCTTCAGTCGTTTTGATTTTTTTCTTCTCAGTCGGATCATCTTCTTTGTTCTCTTCTCTTTCCTTTCGAATTCTTCTCAACTCGAGCAGAGTGTTTTCGTTGACTAAATCCTCTGGTTTTCGTTGCTTGATTTCCTTTTTGATTTCTGGATCAAGCGATGAGAAGAACTTTTCGTATGTGAGAGTTATTTCGGAATATCTCGATGTTTTTTTCAGCGCTTCCTCCACTTTCTGCTTTAAGGATTGGTCTAAATTCTTTTTAAATTCCTCTGGGAGGTCAGCATCCTCGTCACCACTCTTCCCTTCTTTACCTCCGTCTCCTTCCGAATTGATAGTATTTGACTTGTGCAAAGGTTTGTCTGAGTCAGTCATTTCTTTGGAATCCTCCTTATTATATTGGATCTCTCCAAGCTTTTCTTCTTCTTCGTCGCTTCCCTCGACTTTTTCCTCCTCTTCTTGATCTCCTTCCTCTTCCATAAAAGATACTTTTAGCTTCCCTTTCGAACCACTTTTTTTAAAAGCGCTCCTTGAAGCTTCACGATCGTCTTCATTAGGTTCATCATTTTCTTCTACTTCTTCCTCCTCGTCGTTTTCATCTTCTTCCTCTTCATCAGGTTCGATTTCTTCACCTTCCTTCTCCATTTCTCCAGAAGAAAAGCTCTTGCTCAATTGCTTCTCGCTCTCAATCTTCTCCTCTCCACCTTGTCCATCGGTCTCACCTTCAGGAGTTTTCTCTTCTTGAATTTGGGCTGTTTCAATGGCCATTTCCGTGCTTCCAGATCGGCCCACGTTCGCAGGTTGCTGTAAGTTTCCGTTGCTGTTTGATCGGACTTGACTCCTGTTGGTCGTCCTTCTCTGGGATAAAGGAACTCTAATACCTCCTGTTCTAGTACTACCCGCAAAAAGATGTCCGAAACCCATTCTCCTGCTCAACGCCCGTCTCCTATGCCTGCGTCTTCGACGCAATTGGGCCAGTCTTCCAGCTTGGTTATCTTCTTCTTCCTCGCCCTCGTCTTCTAGCTCCTCTTCTGCCTCAGCAACATTTAGCTTCCCTGCTTCAAATTTAATAAGTGGTTTTCTGCGAACCGACAATGCCGCGTTTCTGTTGTAAAACATCGACTCCCCCTGAGTATTGTTAGGAGGGAGCGGTTCCGCGTCAGACGTCGAAAATATGTCCAAAAGTTCGAACAAAAAGTTGTAGTAATTTGGGAAGTAGTACATAATATCAAGCGAAATCTCCGTCAGTTGATCAGCCCAATATTTCAGAAGTTTCACTCTGATGAGCTCGAATTCAACAAACCCGACTCGTAGAATGCGATCGTTTGTGATATATTTCCGATTTTCACTAAAAATCAGAGTGAAAGTCTGAATATTCTTTATTTTCTCGAATTTCGTTTGCGCTTCGATAAGCGACGGGTGGTACTTTGTAAAAGCAGCCTGAATCCCTGTCAACATCTCTGCAAGCGCGACTCTTGCGAGCGAGCTAATCACATAGTTCTCAGGCACGCACACTCTTTCGAAGAGCTCCTTGAATATGTCTATGAAAAGCGTGATCATGAACTCAAAGAACTTCTCATCAATCTTCTCTAAATTCTTGATTATTACGTGGAAGAGCTTGGAGAATGAGGTCGCTTCGATACAAAAGAAGAGGATAGCTTCCGGTGTCTCGTCGAAAAACTTTGCGAACACGCTGATCACTGAAGCACTTTTCTTAAAGTCTGTCAGGTTGTCAAGGTCTTCGGTCAGCACGTCTAATAAGCTCGTAATGCATTTTATCTCTGGAAGCGCCTCTTGCACCTTCGCAATAATCTCTCCTTCAGTTTCAAGAACAAAATTGGGCTTCAGACTAAGCGTCAATTCTTCATCGACCATCGCGTCAGCATTGAATAACTCTTTTATATTTTGCTCAACGACAATTCTCTCTAGTGCATTCGCGAAGAGCGTAGAGTTTTTTTCGATGATTTCTTTAAACAGCATCTTGATAGACTTGAACTTGAGAGTTTTGTTAGGTTGTTGATTGAACAACGAAAGCAGATGCAAAAGAATATTCAGCGTCTGGAGCGCCTCTCTAAACTCGAATCCGACGTCTGTGGAATTTAGGATCTTAAGAATAAGGACGCCGACTCCGATGGTAGCATCGTATTTTTCGGGGAAGTTATACATCCAAAAAGGATTGAATTTTGCAATTAGATCAGACATACTGAGATGTTTGCCTCCTTCAACAAAAAGCACTGGAACGGCGGTTGTACGGATGAACTCATCAAGGGTATCTTCCTTGTATTTGATATAGTCCAGGTACTTTTTATGCTCTTTCATTCGAGAATCATCCTGCTCGGAGTCCGGCTTGCTTAGAATGCTATAAGACTGACTGTATACGATCAGAGTTCCGATAATGAGGTTTTCGATGACATGCTTAGCGTTTTCAGGGAGGTCGTTTTGGGTGCTTCTTCGGTGCTCGAGGTATTGGATAATTGGGAAGAGAGTCAAGGCGAAGACAGAGCAGCTGACCGAAAGCATTGGCTTTGCGAGTGTCCTTCGAACAAAGCGATTAGTCACGTTAAATGCACGCAACACGCTCTCGATAATGAGTTGGGAGATTTCAATGAAATTCTTCAGGTCTTTTGCGACGGCCATTGGTCGTGTGTTGATCAAATTGACAAATATGTTTGTGTTAAACACTTCAGTAAAGCAGTGCATCATGAGATAGACGCTCTCAAGTGGTCCTTCAAGATTTTTCTTTTCTTCCCACTGATTGAAGATGAGGTCCACTGGATTAGATTTCATTTGCTTGGAGCTCTCGATGGCGATTTTCTCGAAATTTTCAATCAGAATCAAATAAAACTCATCGATGAGCTCCTGATTTCCCTCAGGACATTGCTTGATAAAAGCGTTGAAACGGTAGGAAAATTTATTTAATTCATCGTCTCCTGCTTGGAAGAATAGTTTCCCTAACGTCGTTACAAAGTTCTTTACGATTCTATCAATCAACAGCCTATCATCCTTCGGATGCAACGAGAAAATCATCGTGCCGTAGAGTTGGAAAATAAAACACTGACTCGCATCAGTGTTCCAGACGAGCTCAGCGGCGGCTTCCTCAGTCAATTTTTGCGTGAGAAGGATGTTGATAAACACATGTTTTCTCGTGAAATACTCCTTCAAAACCTCAGTATCTCCTCTCACCAGCTTGAGAAGCCCTTCCAAAATAAGAATTGCGTAATAACTGCCCTCAGGGTCTTCTTGCTGGTTCATAAACTTTTCTAATCTCGCCAGGAAACCGTTGTCCTCGAGCGTCTGTACAATTTGGTTCTCGTCTCCAGCCTTGAAAACATTCGCACTGACGAAATTCATTATACTCCCAGCAACTGTAACGAGGTTCACGTCTGTAGCTGTAAACCCTGAACTACTGGCATAAGCATCGCCGAATAAATCGCCAGTTGTTGCGTCCTGGTCACTGACGAGACTGGGAATTATCTCTGACAGGAATTTAGATTTCACTTCCTCCTTTAAAGTGCTGCTGCGATTAATCATGTAGTTACACAGGATCTTCATATCGTCATTAAGCAATGACACAAACTCCTTCTCGTTGAGAATAAGGTTTTTTCCGATTATCAGCAAACTTCGAAGGTTTCTTAGTAGATTTATGAAGAACTCTTCGTCATAAGAGTCGAAATAGTTCGTGGTTGTGGGTTCTCCAAGAAATAGCGTAATAATTTTCGAAGCCGCAAGAAATGCGTGGAAACATTCCGGATGCGCTAACCCAGCAGCAGTGAGCTCTGAGTAATCCATGGTTCCTTCTTTGGTCATCTTCATTTTAGTGACTAATGAAAGTTGATTGATTTGATCAGTAAGGAGTTGCTTCACGAAAGCCTCGCGCTGTATGTCAGACATCCTTTGCATATAGAATTTAATTTCCGTCCCCAGAAACCCGTAGTCCTTCAAAAAGTCCTCAAAGTTGAGATTTAGCGGGCTCGTCTGAGTCCTGCCCTTGATAATGCCACTAATTTTCTCTGCAAGCTTAGTTGGATCGAGAATGACGGTATCCTTTTCGAACAGCATACTTGCAATATCTAGTATAAAAGAGAGAGACCAATGAACATTGCGTTTAAATTCATATTATTTACCATAGAAGCAGCGGCAGTAGTCGAAAAACCCAAAAGTTTCAACTTTCTTGTAACTAATCCACGTTAAATTTGATAGCATCCAAGCATCATAGAAAACTTTAGGATCTGAATGCTTGAAGCTGACGGAAGGGTTATTTTTATAGAGCTTTCTCATAGTTCTGATCAAAAAGAGATGATGGATCTTGCCTTTTCTGTCCTTCCCAGCAGGGACATGCTTTCTGTTAAATAGTCTCATGTAATCAAACATCTGAGAATTGAGATTGAGGTCGGTTTTCACATATTCCGGCAATGTTTTTCTCGCGTGAAAGTCAGCTGAGAGCTTGTTGACAACATAGATCGGATCAATGGTGGTCCCGTGCTTCAAGAAACCTAAAGCTAGTTTCACACCTTTCTCCATAGGAAGCGATTCTGCATGAGGACTGGAAATAAGCATTTTCAAGGCCTCCAACAAATCTATCATATTTGTGCAATCATTGACGTAAGGAAGGAGTTTGAATAGGCTGAGGAAGAGTTCTGTGAAGGTTTCTTTGTCGAGCTTCTCAACGTTGAGTTTATCTTTGACTTTTAGAAGCAAACCGAAGCCAGCCTCCAGTTTCTTATCGATTTTCTTACCTTTCTTATCGGTTAATGTGGTTTTTCCAAGCAGACGCCTCCTGAGGTGGATGTACAGGATTTTTAGGATAGTTATGAGTGTTCCTGTATCTTGGATCAATTCATTCAGCTGCAAGTTTTTTTTGACGGTATCTTTTCCAATTAGTTCCTTTATTTTCTTTACATAGGCGCCAGGCCACTTAAATTTCTTGAGTTCAGGCTTTTTTGCCTCGATTTCCATAGAGAATGAGCAAATGGATACTGTTTAAATTTTTCCGCTCAATTGCACTCTCAATTAAATACACTCTATTTAACACTCGAGTTTTAGTTGATTCCTTTGATTCCTGGCTCTGATTTATAATAGACCACTGAATTAGCTTTTAATCAAAACTAAACCTAAGATATGCTGGTAAGCAAATTGTAGTTGAGATACTAATGTGTCCTTTAAGTCGTTATCTAATTAAGAATGAGAGATTTTGTAGAGCATAGACTTTAGTTTGTATAAAAGAATAGTTTTTTTCAAGACAGACTTCATGGACTTCATCATATTATAGCACATTCATCGATGGTATACTAAAATGTGGAGGCGACTTAGATGATGTCCACGAATCTCGATTATGAAAAACCGTGTGGTTTCGGTTAGGTCATATAATCTATCATGAAGAGAATACAAAGGAAAGACTGAAAATATATCTTCACAGTATGTGTGTTAATTTTCCTTCAATTTCTGTATCCAGTAAAAAGCTTTCGAGTTTCAGAAACCTCAAAGACTAGAACGTTCTCATTAAGAAAAGGATATTGTATGCCTAGAATTTTGATAACTTAGAAAATTCGTACAAGGATTGTATTATGCCGACACTAGTAATATAACTTTCGCAAAATTCGTCTCCCTCCCTCGCTGCCTCTCCCCAATTCTCCTAACATGCTTGAGTCTTCTGGAGTCTGCTACCAGAATTAAATCTATTTAAAACGAGTGATTATTGGCCAATTTATGTTGTCATATGGTTCTATGTGAGTAGACCAGAATTCGTAACTCACGATCTGATATTGTTGAACAGCATCAGAGGGAAAAATTAATTACTCTCAACGACCCCAGTTAATTAAAAATACAAACACTTCGATATTCGAAGACTCTAATTCCGCTTCAAAACGTCTAAAGCTTATTGAGATGAACCTAACCACTATACCCACAAACATCGCGCAGCATGTGATGCATTTCTTGGATTGGAAAGATTTGCTTTCGCTGAAACTAGTGAGCAAGCAAGTGTCGAAAAATTTTTCTGACAGCACAAAATTTTGGCCTCGTGAATGCTTACGAACATACTTTTCCTTCGATCTCGAGTTCACTCACGAACTTTATGAGCATGAGGAGTATCGAAAGACCATTCAGCAAAAGATCAACGCTCTTTCAAACAAAATTTGGCGAAACCATTTCAAAACTACCAAAAAGATCAAACACGACATGAGGAAATTGCTAAGGAAGGGACTTTCCTGCGAAGAAGCAAAAAATTTCACGGAATGTTTTTACCAGAAGCTGAAAGGTAAGCAGTTAATTACATAGAAAATTTCTGATGAACTATTCAAAAGAACCGGAACTGCTTCCAATCAAACTCAAGCGAGAGACAGTGATATGCCATACAAATACTCTCTTTCAAAATAAGCTTTCCGAAGTGCTGTATGAAGGTTCAGAGCAAGGTGTAATAGGTATTGGCCTAGAGGATGGGGACTTTGCAAAAACTCTTATTGATACTCTTATGTCCAAATACCAGACAACAGTAAATTATTTTTTGAGCATGCCAAGTTCTGATAACTGGTCTTTGTGGTTCAGAGCAGCACCTGCAGCAGAAAAAGCGAACTTTTTAGACTTAGATGGTACAATTTTGAGCACGAGGACTCGTAATTCAAATATCTATTGGATGTTGGCTTGATTATTCTTGATTAGTGTTGATACACGGAGTGAACAGAGCGAGTTAACCATGTTGAGCTTCAATTTTCAGTTTCCAACGAAGGAAAACGCAATAGACTCTCATTTTCTTCTGGATATGCTGCTTCAGTTACATCGGACAATACTGCAACATTGTGCAATGGTTCATGACTATCTCAAAGAAATGTCTAATGGGGCCAACTTGCTAGCTGAATATTGCGTCAGAGTAGCCTTTATCATTGCTTTTTCTTCTTTACACCAAATCCTCTAGTGGGAGTTATACGTAATGTCGATGCTTGAGCTAGAAAAAACTTTCGACTCGTTTACAGCGATGATCAACAAGGTTTATGAGAGCACTTTCCCAGAGTTTCCAAGTTTTCCGAAATTTTCTATTTGGAGGCTCATGGTAACACATTTTACAATTTGAGCAAAGATTATAATAATAATCTTTTTGAAAGGTAAAAATTTGGCTCAGAGAAGTCTACGGAAGGACAGAAATGTCTGGACTCCTTACAAGCTCGTTTCTTCAGATTCTGGACACTCATCGCATGGAGAACATTTTCCAATCGGCGGGGAAAAATTTTAATTATATCAACAGTCTGAACTCCATAGAGTCAGAGGTCCCAAAGAATCTCTACCTCGATTTGAACGCAAAAAAGTAACCCTTTTTAATAATTGTTTTAAGTACTTAACTATGTTTAGTAATCTCTTCCAAGCACTCAAGAAATGCAGTGTAAGCAAGTCTGAAGATACCCCGCACCCTTTTTTTTCATCACACCCTGAAGCTGAGAAGCAAGTGCTGTCAAAATTCATTCAATCCATGCTTGATCTCAGCTTCAATGAAGTGAGTATTCACTTCTTCGATTGCACAGATGTAAGGATCTACTCTCTCTAATATTCCCATCTCATCGACTATTGAATTAGCTCAAATTAAACCATCCATACTACGAGCTTGAAACAGAAATCCTCAAATACAGCAAGTAAAGAATCTTTCCTTTGAATTTGGATTTCTTATCTTATTTTCGAAAAGCCACTTGTATGACGAATACAAAGCAATATTCCGTCAATCACCAAATTACTTTTGCTATTTCCTCAAATCTGATTTTGACCTCCTGGCCCAAGTTCTACCTGACCGCACACTTCATCAGCTTGAAGGAGTTCAAGTCCGTAACGCAAAGTGCTTCCAGAGGTCTTATGTGTGTAATCTCATCTCAGGACTTAGCTGCAATCAAATCTTAGATGTAATAATAACTTATTTTCAAAGATCCTCATTCATTCTTTCTAATCTCATTACAGGAGGAAATTACAAGTCCAACAAGCTTCTCATGTTCCCGTATTAGTTTTTTTCCTTACCGAATTTGCTAACCTTTCAATTTTTAGTTGAAGAACTAGGGCGATTTTTCGATGAATTAGTCAGGGCCTATCAGCAAGAGAACCTCAAATGCGTTCCAATATTTGACAAAATCTTGAACAAGAGCAATGAGGAAACAAATCCTGATCAAATTGAGCTAGAACCCAAATTAGTCACGATCCCACGAGAGATCGTGCCTAGAATCGTGGCACAGATACAACAATCATATACCGACTTCATAAAGAATTTTGAATTTCTGGTAATTATTGCAATAGATTTCAGATGAATATTTTACGGTTGTTTTGCTTGACTAGATTAAAATAACCAAGAATCTTGAAGAGGCTCGCCAGAAAGACGCCGAGATAAAGCGCTACAATCAAGAAAAAAATATTCCCGTGGAACTGGGGGACGTCGATTGCTTTTTTTACGATTTGGATAAACATGTCGATACACATCTGATTTGCAAGCTCTACGCAGATATTAAAGGAGTTGGCATTCAGAGCGCCTATGAACTGCTGAGAGATACAATAGTGTCACCAAAAGTTGAAGAGGATATCGAATCAAAATCTCCAGGTGGAAGAAGTACAAATGTATATATGGACTTTGGATTGGGAGGGGATTTTAATTTACAAGGAGATGATTTGGATCTGGAAGATCTGCCGGAGATTGGATTATTGTCGTTAAAAAAATGATTTCATTGTCTACTCCTGTACATTGAAAAACAAAAACAAGAACTTTGTTTCATAGGGTATATAAAAAAGACTCGAAGCCCAATAAAGCCAGGCAAAATTGGATTTTACAATTTCACCTTTGTCTATATTTCATGGTTTCGAGTTCATTGCAGCCAGAATAAGATAAACAGTGGGTTTGATATTTACTTTAATGGAAAAATCATATATGTAAATAATATAATGAGTCATACTTAATTGCTAATGTAATCGCTCGAATGCAAATTAATGAATATATCGAAGTTTGGTGTGATCAGAGATAGCATGTGATTTAGTACACTATTAGTATCACAAAAACACAATAGACATCCCATCATATCTAATTTGAATAAATTTTCAGAACAATTTAAACTTGCTTTACTGATTTCGAATGAATATTTGAAGAAATTAGAAGTTTGGATGCATGTGTCCTGATTCTCAAAGAAATTCGAAGCCATCCAGTTCTGAGATGGTTAGTTTAAGAGCAAACTCCATTCATCGAGTAACAAGAAATTAAATGAGAGCCATTTAATAGCAGACAACAAAAAACTTCTTATTCTACTAGTTGACAAAGGCAGCTTCAAGAATAATAAAGATACAATAAAGCTGGACAGATCTCTTTCACTTGTTCGTATTGAACAAATACAGCCTGGCTCTTGATAAATAACAAATAGCTTTTATGAAATAAAAGTCCGTATTTCAAAAAACTACATATTAAACAAATGCATTAATAACAACACAATAAATTATTGGAACTTTCTAACTGTCAGAAAGAGGGGTTTTTCTCTGATACTTTGAAGAATACCGAGGTTTATTCCAACTAAATGGCTCACTACATCTAACGATACCCAAATTAATCATTTTAGATGCGAATATTATCTTCTTGTAGAGTCAGAGTAAATAACCAACTAGATTCAATTTTTAATCTTTCAGTTTAGTTCTCCATTCCTCCTTTGTTTAATTTCAACGCTCAGACCCATATGAATCCATTCGAACTTAATAAACACATCAAGAAACACGCGTGCCTGGTAGATATTTAGCAATTTGTCCTCACTGATCAAACGCAAAACGCATGATAAAGCAAAGAGGTTAAAGCCCCTTGGCCTCTCTTCTGCTGTTAAAAAACCTGAAAATATATATTTGATATAACGAATTGATCGTGGTAAAATATTAACTTGATGAGTTAGAATACTCAATTAATTTCTGATAGTGTAGAATAACTATCACTGAAATTAAAAAGCTAGCAACCGGGTGTTTATATATATACAGATAATGATGCAATCAACTGACCTACAGCAATCGGTCGGTCCTTACTTAATCGAGCTCAAAATAGGGAGCGGACAGTACGGTCAGGTGTACCTCGCGAAACACAAAGAGACTTCACAAGAAGTTGCGATCAAAGAAATTAATTTCAAAAAAATCCTCAATCCCAAGGCCATCGAGCTTGTAGACAACGAAATCATCATCCTCCAAACCTGTGATAGCCCCTACATCGTTAAGCTCTTGCAATACGAGAGAACAGCAGACTTTTTATACCTCGTTCTCGAGTACTGCAACGAAGGAGACCTCAGTCTCTACTTAGACGAGAAAGGCACTATTGAAGAGTCCCAAGCAGTGGAATTTCTAAGGCAGATCGTCAGCGCCTTCAAAGTCTTGACCCAACAAAACATTATCCACAGAGATTTGAAGCTCCAAAATATTTTCAAGCACAACGGATCCATCAAGATCGGAGACTTTGGGTTATCTAAGCTCCTTCAGTCCCAGGTCATGGCAAAGACAACCCTCGGAACGCCTCTCAACATGGCACCAGAGATGTTTTTGGCGTCCACATACAGTAACAAGATTGATATTTGGGCAATCGGCGTCGTGTTCTATGAAATGCTTTTCGGTTTCCATCCATTCCAGGCTCTTGACTTCGCCGAGTTGATCGAGAAACAAAGAAAGAGCGTCACTTTTCCTGACAAAATCAAAGTTTGTGACGAAACCAAAGAACTGATTCAAAGAATGCTTGTGCCAGACCCTGAGAAGAGAATTGGTTGGGAAGAACTGTTTCGAGGCGTGTGTGCGCTGTCATCTAAATTCACAAAGGAGAGTTATTCCTTTGAGCTTATTAAGGAGGTCAAGGAGCCAGAGCATATCTTCTTCAATGATTCTTATTGGGACAATTTAGTTATGACAAAATTCGATGACAATGAAACCACGGTTTGGGGCGTCGATCTGATAAAATCCTACGAAACGCTGACAAGCTCCCTTGATTCCTTTATGCTAACGAGCGTAGAATACAAGAAATACATCGAGCCTGTCCTTGAAACCCAGATCGAGCCTGTAGAACAGGAAAAAGATACAGGCTGGACCGTTTTGACCAAAGACGGCTTTTCTGCGGAAAACAAATTCCGCGTCATCAAGCAAAACATCAACAAACTCCTGTTCGAAAGGAACAAATGCATCCTCCTCGCTCTGGCAGCCGAAGATGTCACACGTCTAAAGCTCGATCTGAACGAATATGTCTCCTATATCCTCACAAAAGAAGCTGCAGCTGGATTACAATTCCTTTACGCCTCGCTCGTCAAACGCGATAACATTCTCAAATTAGATAAATGGTCTTCACTCATTAACACAAAAGTCTACGACGATCTGAAAGTCAGCATTCGAGATGATTGGAAGACTGCAGAAGAGAAACTGATCGCTAAGGAAGCTCAGCTCAAACAGCTGAAGAGATTTGATCCACGTATCACGACATCATTTATGGTCGTGTTGAATGAAAATGTTACTGAAAGCATTGAAGACAGGGATTTGATCAAGAAAGTTTATGTTAAGACAATCACGGATGCTTTGGAAAATGAAAAGGAAATCGTGAACTCTCATCTTTGGGTACACCTGGATCTGATGCTATCTGCTTTCTCAATAAACGAAATTAATGATAATATGATGAGAGGCAAAGAAATAAAGAGCAGCTTTACGTGGCATCACTACCCGAACCTAACTAACAAGGAGGAGTTTAAAAAGCACATTCAAAATAAGTTCAAGTCTTTTCTTTCAAGATATTTTTAAGTGTGAGATCCCTTAGCTATTAAGTTCCATCTTGTTTACTTACTCATAGGTTTGTGCATTCATCGCTCCTCTTAACTCGCGAACTACTAAAACCTAATAATTGATTCAAATCCATTCATAGCAATTACTTTGATCTCGACTTTCCTAATGTATATTTTTAAGAATCGATAACTACTCAATGATAATCTCAGTATTAAACCACTCCTTATCTCTCATCGAAAAATAAGATTAAGGTAGCATAGATCATAGATAAGGTTAGCAGAATACTTAACATTCAGTTCCAGGTGCTCAGGTATTCTGAGGAAGTTGCTTAAAAGATGTGCATTTCCTGGTAGTTTTTCTCGTTGAAAGGCAAATTTACGTCAGATTTCTCGAACTGCTTCAAAGGTCCTCAATGAGATGCTTTGTTGAGAAATAACAAGTTCTCATTGAGTGATTCTTATAAAATTGAAATTTAGCAAGAAGACAACCTTTTCAAGAAATTTTTTGCTTAGAAAGAGAAAGATAAGATGCAATACTGCCACCCTCAGTTCTAATTTGGTTCTTCAAAATGGCTGAAGGGACAATTCAAACATTTTAATTGATTCGAACTTATTAAGGCCAAGAGAAAAAAAAGCTCATTCAAAATGAGCATGTTATTATTTAAACGGAGAATAAAAAAAGTATACTGAGGCATTAGGAAAATAAACACACCACTTAAAAACTTAAAAGAATTTTAAACCGGATTATCAAAAGAGTTTGTTTTGTTTAAATCACTCGTGTATGTTAACCCACAGTAACAAAGAAAAATCCAACACAAACACCAGCTCAAAGCCTCTTGAGATAGCCATCACTCCTCAAGCGAAGTCAACCACTAAATCTTCACCGATAGCAGTCTGTATTCGAGTAAGACCGCCTCTGAAGAGAGAATCAGAGAAAGAGATCGCGGTTACAACCAATATGGAGGTATAAATTAAATTTGCTCTCGCTTCAATAGTCGCTTACGCTGTCAATTCACAGAATAACACAATCGTTGTTAACACAAGGTCAGACATTGTCCAAACCAAGTTTGATCAAGTTTTTGATTCAAATTCGACCCAAATTCAAGTCTTTGATCGGCTGAAAGTATTGATCCCGCCACTGTTTAAAGGGTTTCACACGACCATCTTTGCTTATGGGCAGACTGGCTCAGGTAATTCGTGTTTTTCTGAATTGATTGGAAATCTCTTCATTTTCTCGTTTTTTGGCAGAATACTAAATGCTCTTTTTGTACGTAGGAAAGACACATTCAATGTTTGGTTCGGATTGGGAATCAATTTTTATGCGAACCAGCCAGCGGAAGTTAAAACAACGAACTTACATAGATGAGATGAGCAGTGATAATAAGCATGTTGGAATAATACCAAGAGCAATTTTGAAGATTTTCGAGGAATTAAAGCATCCAGACAATGTTAAAAAACAATTTACTGTCTATTGTTCGTTTTTGCAAATCTACAATGAGAAAATATATGACTTGTTGCAGGTAACAACCTCATTTAAGAGAAAATTAGTCCTTAACTTCAATATACTTAGGATAAAAACCTCGCTCAAGCCTTGAACATCCGTCAGAATAAATATGATGGAGTTTACGTTGAAGGGTTAACTGAATATTGCGTTTCGAACTATGAAGAATGCTTAAAACTCATGAAAAGAGGAGAAAATAACCGTTTTATCAGACAAACTTCCCAAAACATCAAGAGCAGCAGATCTCATACGATTTATCAAATTTTACTCGAGTCAACCGTTGCAGATGATCAAGGGAGACTGCAGGTAGATCAAAGAGATATAAGCGTCCATTTATGATGATATTAGAAATCAAGATTGAATTTATGTGATTTGGCTGGCTCAGAAAAACTCCGAAAGCAAGAAGAAATCGAGATGTCTCACTTGCAAGAGCTGAAAGGGATAAATTTATCGCTTACAACACTTGGTATATAGTTTTTCATCTAATTGACCAGAGCTTATGCCTCATCTGCTGGCAGGAAAAGTAATTTACAGTCTCTCGTCCAATAATAAAGCGCCTGCTCCCTATCGTGAGTCGAAGCTCACCAGATTGCTCCAGGACAGTCTTGGTGGGAACACTCAGACCTGTTTGATCGCAACGATATCTCCTCTTGCGTATACTAGACCTCCAAATATCATTTTTTATTAATCATACCTTTGGGAATTAGGGAATGCGTTGAAGAAAGTTTAAGCACGATCAAATTTGCAGAGAGAGCAAGCCATGTAATCTTACCTGCATAAGAAACAGCAGACTAATTTGGACGGATAGATTAAAACTGAGATAAAGCCTAATCAAATTAGCGCCACTGACGACGTGTTAGTTAAAAAACTGAAAAAAGAAGTAAATCACAATTCATGACCACACGTCCTAACAATTTTTCTCCAAACAACAACGTAGGTAGAGTATTTGAAGGAGATATTGAGTATTCGCAGACAAGGGATTTCTTCGATAGGAGAGATTCATCACAAATTGTTGCTCTTGAAGCAAGAAAATGAACGATTGAGACAAAGCCAAGCAACTGTGGAAGAAATTGAAAAATTAATGTTTGAAAACAGGACTTTGAAGCAAGAACTCCAAAGACTAAAACCGAGCACTACCTATGAGAATTTGGATAACTTCACCAGCCAAGAATTTGCAGCAAATATTTCTGATATCCCATACAATGAGTTCCAACAAGGACTTTCATATCAGCAAAGCACGACGAGATCTCCAAAAAATTTTAATTTGTAAACAAGACTCAAAATTCACCAGCACCTAACTCATCTTTTCTAAGGAAACTTGATGATCTAGAGTATTACTCATCAGATACAGGCAGTAAGGTGCTTACAGCAACTACTAAAGGCAAAGCCAATCAAAACGGAGCATTTGATTTCGTAAACTTCCGAATTATTAATGTGTAGAAGGAGTGTAACCATCATTTTTAGGACCTTAAGAGCATAAAATCCGAAGCAGATCGTCTTCATGAGCTGCTTGAGCTGCGTGAAACTCCTTCTAATGGTTCTCGAATTACGAAAGAAGGAAACAAGAACCAGCTCAGTCAGCTAGGGAAGCTGCCAATGGCATCTTCAGTTCTGATTCAACCTACGAAATTTGAAAATTACAACCTCAAACTTCCGGATATCAAAAAGACGGATATAAAAATAAGAATTCGGGGTAAATAATGAAACATTCAAAACATTTTCGGATACAAAATTCCTGATTCAGGAAAAGGAAATAAGGTCACTCAAGCAGATGGTTATGTAGAGCGTACGGTTAATGAGCAGAAGAAGCTGGAAGAGCAGAGAAAGGAGAAAATTCGAATGATGAATCGGATTAAAGAGTTGGAAAAACTTCAGAAGGACAGTGAAGATAAGCTGCATTCAGAAATCGAGCAGTTGTCCACTGAGCGCCAGATACCAAAAAATTATTCACTCACTCCGAGACCTAATCCTTCAAGTTATAAGCCTAAGCTTATCGATTCGAGCTATAACCCTTATCAAGTAAGAGTGTTTATTTGAATGTGCTTGTGCTAAACGTTTTTTTCCCTCCTCTTTCTTTCTGGAAGATAAAAGTGGAAATCGAAAAGAAATATAATACTAAATACAAAGCTGAATTTGTTAACGCGAGAATGAAGCATATCGATAACTACCGCCAAAAAATAAAATCGATAGAGTTTAACTTTTTGAAGTAGGTAAGCTACTTGCAAAGAGGCAGAAAACAGTGCGGAGACAAACTGTTTTGTTGAAATATATTTATAAGTTTCGGTAATTAGTTTTGTTTGTTTAGGCAACCTGAATTATCTATCCGTTTGATGTTAAACACTTTGATTATTTTTTCATAAATGAATACTGAAATATGAAAATCCATCTGCAAGAAAATGTAAATTCGACATCGACATATTCGAAATATTTAAGAACTGGGTTTAAGTCTCTGAATCTTATTATAGCTCTGAAGAAACTAACTGAAAGAAAGTTTTTTAACAATGAGAAATTGACTCTACCGATCTCAGTCATGACTCTATTTAATAATTAAGAGAATGAAATATATGTACCGGTATGAGAAATTTTTTTCAAAAATAATGTTACGATTATTAGAGATTTACTCCTTTCCTCTTACAATCAATATGTTGTCACGATTTGTAAAAGCAAATGAAGAGTATACTAATCACACACACACATTCAAGTTAACCTAAATCCAACATTTAAGGGAGAGGAATTTTACAAATTTTCTTCTGCCAGGAGGTCACCAGCTGGTTCTTACCTGGAATATAGATCAAGGGTTCACTCTTTTTTTTCTTCTCTATAATCCCTTCAATCTCCTTTATCACCTCTCCTGTGCTAATTCTCCAAACACGAATCATATCAGTTCCTCTCGTTTCAAATAAGAGATCCTTTTCTGTGATCGCAACCAACGCTTTCACGCTTGTCTTCCTCTTTGCATTCAAATCGTAAGTTCGGACGTGCTGCAAGGTTCCAGTTTTGCAGTTCCAAAGCTTGATTGTTCCGTCTTCGGAGCCACTGTAGAGATAGTTGAATTTCGAATCGAAATACAACGCATGAATGAAATCATTATCGTAATGAGCCTGGATTTTACTCTCAAGCCTATCTTGATTAATCACGAGCATGCTGCCATCGAACCTTCCCACCACAATCTTATCAAAAGGCGCCAAGTATCTAATCGATCCGATAGGGATTCCACCAGGCAGCTTATATACTACCTTGTTGACAAATCCGTCTAGTGACCATATCTTGATCTGACCGTCATGTCCACCGCTTGCAAGCTCATTTCTCGATGGGATATACTCCAAGGCGTAAATGGTATTATCGTGGGCTTTACTGATCACGTAAGTTTCAAAGTTCTTTGCGATGTTGCAAATCCAAATGTCCTTTTTAAACCCAGAGGCTATGAGGTAGTCCATCGACTCAGCGTAGATGAGCTGGAAAATGAATCCCATGTCGCTCTTCAACTCAATAACCTCTTCAAGGGAGTCGCCTTCTCTGATTTGGATCAGACCTTCTTTTCCTGCGGTCGCGATCCAATCGTAAGTTGGGATATAGCAGAGTCCTCCCCAATAGACATGCGAGTGGCCTGTATTTTCCATATTCTTAGGGTCGATAGGCTCACTTGGGAGAGAATCCTTGGAAAACTTCACTGGTGGCAATGTATCATCTTCGGGTGACTCTGATGATTTTTCTGGGGCTATCTCCTTCTCCTTCTCATTCTCCTTCTCATTCTCCTTCTGCTTCTGCTTCGTGTCTTGGGTTTCGACTCCACTATCAGCAGTCACTTTGACTTTCTTTTTCTTCTTCTTGCTATGCTGAAGCAGTTCGTTATCTGAAGCGCTCTCATCATGAGCAGGAGGCGCTAATAATTTAGATTTCTTGGCCGTTTGAGTTGGAGTAAATTCTTTGCCTTTCAAGCTGTCTTTGCCTTTAGGTGTCACACTATCCTTGGTCACAGGGGTCGGTGTTGCGCTGTCCTTAGTCATCGGAGTCAAGCATCCTTTATCATCGTCTTTATAATTCTCTTTTTCCTTTGAAATTTCTCTAGATTTCTTGCCTTTTCCTTTGGTATTACTTTCCTTGGTGGTACTTTCCTTCGTGCTGCTTTCTTTCGTTGAGTTCTCTTTGATGGCGCTTTCTTTAACGCTACTAGCTTTTGTGCGCTCTTTCAAACTTTCCCTCTCACTTTCTTTTGGAGGCTCACAGATCATCATGTCCTTCTGAGAGGAAGGAATTGTGGTTGGCATTTGAGTCATCATAGTCGCGGTTTGTGTGGCACAAATTGGAGCGTAGTTTTGAGTGGGCTCTATTTTAACGGCAATAGGGTTTTGTGGGGGTTTCTTATCAATCAGGGTCTCCCAAAGTGAATTGTTCAAAAACTTTTCGTGTTGAATCTGCCAGAGCTTCAAGTGTTCTGGGTTTGGATTGAAAATGATGTTTTCCATGACTTCTTCCTGGTTTGGTAGAATGTTCGCCTCAATCTCATAGATGTCCTCAGCTAATTTAGCCAGACGTGAGTTGTCCGAAAAACTCTCCAAAAAGACTCGATCCAACGTATTTTCGGTGCTCTGCTTGATCAACTTAGCACGAGCTAGGAAGTCATCGACTCGCTTCAGGTTAAGGAAGTATTTTTCCTTAATCTTGCCTCTCAAAGTGGAGAGCTGACTTGCCACCAACATGGTGAGACGATCGAAAAGTTGATCGATTTCATTTTCAGTGCCATTCCTCGCTTGAGTAAGCTTATAGTTGACAAAATTGACAGCGGAATCAAGTTTCTGGAGGACTTCTCTCTTTTTAAGTTCACTTGTGCTCTTGAACTCAAGGCGGTGGAGAGGGAAATGATCAGCTTCGCATTGAGTGCAAAGAAGCCGATTATCGCATCTATCGAGCGAAGAGCAGACTTTGTAAGCCGGAAGGTTGTGAATTTGGCAAATAGGTTCGATATCCATGTTTTAATATTGAAATATATTCGGCAAATTTGAAAAGTAGCAGTAGTATAAACACGAAATTTAAAAGCTCCCTCCAAAATTGAGTCCGCAAAATTATAGACCGCCAAGGAATTTAAAATAGATCAGTTTTGCTTCTTCTACGTATACTAAGCTCAGTTGGATCCGAGAAAAACACCATGGATCTTTTGACTGAGATATGAAATGGCCACTTTCGAAAAAGGGGTTGATAAACAGTTTCGAATATTCCATAGTTAACATATCGGACTGAACTTCAGAATCGAACTGTTACTCCAACATGCTGGTCGCTCTTTTTGGTGTTAGACTAGCAAATCTTCTCACAATAAAATTGAAAGATGGAATGACTGATAGTTAACTCAACTCACTCACTCTTGATCTTTTTCACTTCTGACCATTTCGTGTAATCTGTGCGTATGGATCGAACTTATCTTTCAAAGAAAGAACAACTTGGACGACTCAACTTGACAGCAGCCTCATATTAACAGTTAACACAACTCCTTATACAGATACCCCTTCTACTCTAATTCAAAGATTTGAATACGCTCCTGCTTATTCTAAAGTCTTTAAATCCATAATTCCATCCTCGCTCTTTTCGAATATTGCCTCAGATGAATACATTTCTTGTTAACAAAGTGAAATTCTTATGTGGTTTAGAAAAAACGTCAATTAAAAAAATATTTTGAGTTTTTTTGGTTTATTGATAAATTTCTGCTTAGCTAACAAACAGCCAGAAAGATAACTTTAACCTACAGCCATGAAACGTGAATCAAAAACGCCGCAACAGTTCTCACTTCGAAACTCGCAACCAAAACTCCAGCAGCAATCATCGATGAAGACTCTCAGCGCTAAGCCCACTTCAGCAGGAAACAGATCTTTAGACAACACTTCATCTCGCAAAGAGTTAAAAAAGATAGTCCAAACGGCCGAACCATCGCTAAAAAAGGTCACTAGCATTCAGAGTTTCTATTTCGAACAAGCAAGCAGTATTTCCTCTGCAAACAAACCAGAACTCTTCAAATCAAACACTTTTGATCTGAATATATCAGAAGCAACCCCTGACGCCTTGAGAGATCAGCACATTAATATTCCATCTGCCTTCAAACATCCCAGGTCGACAAAAACTTCTTCTCAGAAGTCCTCAAATCCGGAAATGAGCAGTCATAGCAAAGATGTGAAACATCAAGTCGTGCTCGAGTCAATCTATCAAGAGTTAATAAAGATGCGCTTATCGGTTGACAGCATGAAGAATCGCATACAGACTCTTGTAGAAGAAAGAAACGAGGTAGTTCTTCACCGCATCTGCGATTAAAAAGAATTTTATGTTTCTTAGGATATGAAATTGATCAGAGATCTCCAATCTCAAGTGGAAACCTTGCGTCAATTTTCAAACAACCAAGAGAGCTGTAGGATGATCAGGACGCCACAGGGCTCAGAGAAGAGTGAATTTTTCCTTTCAGCCGAGGCATTAATTTTGTATTTCATGCTAGTCTTAATAAAGCATTTTGACGCTCGCAGATCTCCATCTGAAAAAAGAGGCAGTTTGTCGCCTCTAGGAACTCGAGCAAAGTTCGACTTTTCGACTCCAAATCAGAAAGCAAATCCTACAAGAATTCTAAACAGATACTCTGCGACTGATGGAAAGAAAATAAATTCGACTAGTAAAGAAGGCTTTCATCGAACATAACTCAAATTTCACCATTATAGGACGCTTAAAAAACGAACCCAGTCAGTTGACAATTGATCTGTCAATGAGGTAGAAACCTAATTGCCCGTTGCTTTCTTTAAACTGAAATTATTTTGATCAGCATAGAGCAAATCAAACAATAAGTCACCTTGATGCGCCTATTCCAGTTGGAAACTAAAACCAAACTATGACTTCATCTGTGAATTAGTATTAATCTCCTTTAAATAGTAAAGAAGACCTCATTTATGTTATTTTTTATTAATTTTTTTTATTAATTTCACGGTCAACTTTGCAATTTTGTTGTTCTTTTTTTGTTTGTGTTAATTTTTTTATCATATATCCTCAGAGGCAAATATATATAATATTTGGCCGATCACTATCGAGAGATGGATGAACTATTTATTATTTTTGCTGAGAGGAAGTATGATGTTGAGAAATTCTAGATTAAAACAACTGGTGTGAATAAAGGTGACATTTCAATCAATACAATTTAAGAGAGATAATCAGAAACATTCAATGAGTTGCTGTTGGCTGTCTCATGCTTCTGATTATAATATTTTAGCTTTTTTTTTGATTTTTAAGCGTTTTTATGAAAATAGACTATTCAGGGCATTTTCCACATCCCAATTTGCTTTCATCAGCGCTTCCTATCGAACACATGGCATTTAAAACTTACTGGGGATTAGAAATGATTACTTTAGCTTTCACTTTGTCGAAGCCCATTTCTACAATAGTGTTTATTTTCTCCTCTTGCTTCTTTGGACTGGCATAATCCTCTGTCCAGGTCCTAAAAACACACACACAATTTAGTTCATCTAGTAGTGAATACGACTTTACTTGGCTGTGGCATCGAATTTCTTTCTGTCTGACTTGTATTCTGACGCAACGACAGCATCTTGAGGATCATCTGAAAATGCATTTAAGCACGTGTTTCTGCATAGCTGGATAGTTACCGGGCTCAGGATTACACATCAATGCTTGGAGAGAAAGCAATGCAGTACGAATTGATAGAGCAGGACTCCATTCGTTCTTCAGAATGTCCAAGCAGATCGCTCCGGTTTGGCTGGAAATATTAGGATGCCAGATCTTAGTATCAAATTTCATCTTATTGTAAAAAGGGCAGGTATTGGCTTTCCAGAAAGAATTTAATAGCGTTATTTACCTTTGGTGGCTTGTAAGGATAGTCTGGTGGCAATTGGATATCTACTTGGAAATAGCCGCCCTCATATGGAGTGTCTTTCTAATGGCCAACGCAAAAAGAAGGTGATTAGTCTAAGGTGGAGGTGAAAAGAGGGTACCGGTCCGGTGATTATTCCCTTCCAGTGGTTAATATCATCATCAACTAAGCTGATCTGGATGTTGCTTGCTTCAGCCTAGGGAGAAGATGTAAGGGTTGGGCGTTCTCAAAGTGGAAGTCGGTACATTCTTGCTGAAATCTTGAAATTCTTTCAGAATTCTGCCTCTGTTGGTAGCTTGCATTTTTTTATTTTGAAACCTAAAATACAATTATTTGATTAAAGATTCAATTTTCATTCCTACGTTCTATAAACCCACTCCAGTTAAATATACAGTCCTCTCAGATCAGAAATTCTTTTTAGTGCTTTTTCCAGTGCTCTCCCAGAGACAATTAATTCAAAAACAGCATCATAAACGAGACCATTTGGAGGATTAGGCGAATCTTATTAAGTTTAAGCTGTATGAAGGGGCTAGATCTCTGAAAGTTAATCTCTTGAGATTATCTAAAGTACTCCCTCGTAAACAGATAGTGAAGAAAATATAAGCTAGTAACTAGGCGAAGTAGCCATCAATTGAACGAAGGTATAAAAAAATAAACAGAAAATTTCATGGATTTAACAGAGGCTCGTCTTTTCTTTGATCAACCATCATCCTTTTCTTCTTATAATCCAAACTGATTTCTAGCCATCGGAATCTTTTCCCAAGCTTCCAACGAACTTCTTGCTCTTTCAGTTCCTCGTTTAGTTGATTCATCACAGAATAAACTGCATCTTCGTACTTGCATCTCGCATTTCGCGCTTTGATCGCTAGTACCACAGAGATGACAGCGTTTTGGATCAATGCGATTGCCTCTAACCCGAAGCCGGCCCAGAGCCAAGGGTTAATTAATCGTAGCAAGGCAGAATCACTACTTACGTTGGTAGTACGAGTCCCATGACTGATCAGCACTAGAGAAATCAAAGTCAAGAAGAGGGATAAACCCACCGAAAAGAAGAATGCGAAGCGGTATTTCTTCAGGAGTGAAAAATTGTGACAAGCTTCTTCGATTCGTTTAAGTCCTGATAATATCTGAGCTTCTTCAACGCGAGGTTTTGCATGTTCGAAATCTTTTTTGTTGACATAAAATTTCAGGTAAAGTTGAGCGAACGGGAAAATAATGTCGTTTTCGGTCGTCCTAGGCACGAGAATGCGCTTGCTGGTACATTCGAGGAACATCATTTTTTTTGTGAGGTTTAGATTTGCTTTAGGAAGAGTGTTCGAATAAATTAATTTTGATTGTTTGATAAAAAAAAAATCTTTTCTAAACGAGAGTGCGCGCACTGTTATATAAAATCAGTTTAGATTAAGATCACCCGCTATTGATATCAATTGGCTGTGTGAAAGCCGTGTGAGGAAGGAGATTTGTTCTTCAAAACAAATCTAATTGTTTTTTGGTGCGAAAATTGAGAAGAAATCCCTCTCGCTTGGGATGATTTGAATTAATTCTAAGTTAGGGTTAGACGCTGAAGATCCGATTGTTGACGTTAAAGATGAAGTATTGGAACTGAAAAAAAGTGGTTTAAAAATCGAAACATTAGTGGTTCTAAATTTCAAATCAATCATGAAATTTATAATTGTTAATTAAATTGATAAAATGAAATTAAATCCTTTTTATGCTCTAAACACAGAATCATCCATATGCGATTGTAAAGTGGGTATTTTGGCTAATTACAGTGTTGTATTTTGAAGGCATTGATAGAAAATTCAAAATATTACGTTTTTGTGCGGTAAAAATTTGTAATGGTATTTTCTTGCTTGTTTCCATCTCCAGCATAAGGTGTAAAGGTTACATTGGAAATTAGTTTATTAAGTTCTTACTCACTATCTTGGCAGTTGTGAAAAGGGTTATTCACAGTCTCAAGAATTACACTTTAGATTCTGTAATTTCATTAGTTATTTTTCAAAAATTCTCCCTTAAATTTAATCAAACATAAATATTACTGTTTTTGGAGAATTTACTAAAGTATATTATTAATGATTTGATTTAGGTCAAATTCAAAGACAGATATGCTTTTGTATTGTAAATAAGTTCTTCCTAATAAATTGCAAGCTTTCCACCTACTAGTTATTAGTTTATGACAAAGCTATAACTGCCAGCAGATGTTTCAATTAACTATCTCTTAGCAATATTTACAAGAGGATATCGATGCTACTTGATCACAAGTATCTAGTAATTATACATTAAACCACTCAGAACTCTTTATTAATTAGGAAAATCGTACTCTTTGCACATATCAAATAATTGAATGCTCTACTATATCAATACATAACGAAGAGAAAAGCTTGATAATAGTTTAATGCAATTTTTTCTTCACAAATTCAATCCAAATTTGCTTTTTTAAGATCCACATCTTTCTTTATTTAAACATAAATTCCTCTGATTGTTGAGAATCCACTTCTTGAAAGAATTTTCTTTAAGTTTTTTCGCAAAAGAGCATAAGAAAAATAATACAAAGAAAGTCTCTCTGTAATGAATAAGAATAAACACACACAAAACCCTTGTCATTTACAGTTAACGCTATAATAATCCTACTCCAACAGTTTACACATTCAATTGAGAGTTCATTAATGTTCAGACACAAGATATTTGTTGGATTCTTCGGCCCTCATCAGCTGTGTGGAGAGTCCATCCTGAGTGTTTAGCTTTTGAATGGAAACTGCTGTTGTTGCTGAGGTTTTCACTTTCTCCTTATATAAACTATAGTAAGCATTTGAATGGGCCTAGTTGAAGATAGCTTTAGAAAGATAATTCATTCACTTCAGTATTACCGGGTTGAATGATGATAAGCCATCATCGTCTTTCATAGTCCAGAAGCATCTAATCATTATGCAAACAGGAATGACGTGCGTGATAATTTTATAGACTGTCCAACCGACAGCCTTGACGAATTTATTTTCACTGGGGACAACATCGCAGCTATTGAAATTGAAAACGAGATGCGCACCATACATAAAAGCTCCTGTAAGTTCGGCCATGATGATAGCACCTACCAGCATGCTAGTGTGATTATTGCAATTGCAGGAAGGTATTCGGGCGCGTTACTTTAGTAGTTTGGAGTCTCTCAGCACTTTCTGGCGAGTAACTCTGTCAAGGTTGATCAGATTTTCTTCTCTTAAGAGTCTGGCTCTCAGCACCGTACCTAACAGCATAATCGCAGGTTGATGATGCAGATATTTAGATAATTCAATTACACACGAAGATAAACGTTAGGAAAAGAGCCGTCATACCCACTTCTAATGAGAGAATAGCTTTGTTCGTCATTCCTAGCAATTTGTTAACTCTTCTATATATTGATGCTATATCTCGTCTACCAGGACAAAGATGTTCTCCTACTTCTGGAGACTGGGTGAGACAATAAATCACGATGCCCGTTCCGATTATTACGGAGAGTCCCACGAAAATCTTGGCGCTAAGAAGATGTTATGCTCAATATGTAATTGTGAAGTCTACCAAGTAAAGAGAGATGCTTTATGATCCAATATTTTGGCTTTCCGGTTCAAAATGTAGAGCACTGTGATATACATGACATATCTGAGGAATTCTGCGAGGAAGTCGATGATTAGCATTGAATAGATCGACGTCGCAAGAATATAAGCTAAAACAAACCTCGTTAAGCACTTCATTCGTCAGAAAATTTGAGTTACTGAGGTTAAGCAGCAAAATTCCATGGTAAACGACTTGTTTCTTCTTAAAAAACGTCTTGTAGTACTTTGTTATCTTGATAATCTCCCAGATGATTGGCACAAACATGAGAAATAATATCCCAGTGAGAACTCTGAGGCTGCAATGAGGATAGTAAAGTTCAAATTCATTTTAGAACGCCTTACGATTGGCAATCGTATTCGTCGAAATCAGCAAGCTTTCCATGAAATTCTCTTTCTTCGCATGTCACGAATAGGACTCCGACAGCTCCATCAACAAACAGTACACTTGGCATCTATAAGAGGTACTCCTGGTCCAATATTCAATTTTTTTATTTAACTTGTTCGGGTTTCGATCCTGAGTATAATCTCATACAGAAATAATATGCGAATAATGCTAATAAGAGATTTTATAGTGTCAGAGAATAACTTCGATGGAATAGTTGGAAATACAAAGTAAAAATGTTGAGATGTAACTAATTTTACTCAACGCAGCAAGATATCCATCCATACATATGAGCCTACAATTACAAAAAAGCTTGCTCATCAGTATAGCATCTGAATTTTCAAAAATTTGGGATCTAATTAAAAATTGGGGCTTCACGTCTCTACTCAGTGCTATGTAAAGGTGATGAATATCGAACTCGAAATTCGATATAAATTGGTGAATTCACGCGACAACGAGAAATAAGATGAAAAAGCTTTTAAAAGCTCGAGTATAATTGTAAACTCAGAAAACTTTTTGATACACTAGAATGAATTTATAAGCGATTGGTTTTGATTACCCACAAGTAAATTTTTGCCAAGAGGACATAAGCTCTTATGGAAGCGCAAGATTTTAATTAGTCCTTCATGAGTTCCATACGCAATGGACTTTGTGTCTTTTGTAAGTTGCAGCATTCTGACGCTCTCTTTAAGAAAACAATTACAATTTGAAACACGAAAAAGTAAGCACCTGGAACTTTGAACGTATTAACAACTGCTCGTGATTCCAAGTCAAAGACTTTTATTGTCTTGTCCTCTGATCCTGTAATCACAGTCTTTCCGTCAGGGGAAACATTGATAGCGTTTATAAAACCTGAACAATGAAACAGATTAATAACCAAGCGAATAACCACAATCGCTACTTTTATGCAGGTCAGAAATCCTGAAAACTACGCATTTTTTGCAGACGTCAATTAGCGCAATTGATCGATCCATCGAGCAGGTAACGATGAATTTATCATCTGGAGTAAATACCAAGCCAAAGACGGTTTCTATTGATGATCGTTACTGCTAATTTTTACATTTCTCATTTATTAGATACTTGAATGAACCTTCCGCAGCCTAAAAAGGATTTTCTGGGTCTGCAGTGATATGACCGAAATGGAATTATCCTTCGATCCTGTAGCACACCACATGGTGTTATTCGATAGAGCAATCTCCTTTATAGTCACTGATTATATCCACATAAATTTATCGCGAAGAGAATGTCTTTACTTTGATGAACTCCAACAATTATATTCACTGTGGTTCGCCTCTTAGCGTCGACAACGCTGATGCAACCATCTTTCAATCCTAACACCAAATTCTTTGCATCTTTCGTAATGAGAATTGCTTTAATCGCCGCTAAAAATCCCCATTGATGAATATGAGTTGGAAATTTCGAACTTACTCTGCTGATTGGGCCCGGCCTCCACTTTTCTCTCCTTGAGGTTGATAAATTTAAGAGCTCTATCCAGACCTCCGCTGACAACATAGCTAGAGTCTGGAAAGATCGCCAGGCCTAGAATCCACCCTTTAAATCATTCCACATTAGATTAGGTGATAATTATTTAGAGGATACGGAGGTGCACGTTAGGATAGGTCTGTAGCACTTCATAGGTTTTTGTGCAACTGATGCAAACCGAAAGATCATCTCCAGCTGAAGCTATTAATTCCTCATCAGCAGATAGGGCGATGCAATTAACGCCTCCTATTAATGCCGATTATTAACGTTGAATTAGAGCCTTGCAGATACTTACCTGAATGAATATTTTTAAACAAGTAAACATTTTCAAAGTCGCTAGCATTTAGAACTCTTATGCTGTTGTCTGACGACGCGGATATAACGTGCTTTTGATCTGGTGAAATTTGCAAGCAGTAAATAGCACCTATGAAGAATAATGAGACAAAACCCAGAAAATTTTCAATGCCTTTATGTATTTCATTTAAAGTCCGAACTACTTGTAACGCTGCAAGGTCAATAACCTTAATGCATTTATCTAATCCAGCAGAGACAAGGTAGTCACCTTCTTTGCTCACATCCAAAGCCATGATCCAATCTGTATTATATATAAGTTATTGTATCACTTACTAATGATTGACTTACCATTGTGGACAGCTGGAAATACATGAACGATTTCTTGTTCCAAGACCTTAGTGATCTTAATCGAAGCATCTCTTGAGCCTGTGTATATGAATTTCGAGCAGTGAGATACTGCCAGAGTGGTGATAGCCACTGTTTGGAAAAGCAAAATAAGTTCCTCAGTCAATATGAGATGATATCTTTATACTCGTATGTAAATCTTCATAACTGTTGATGACTTTGGGCTCATTTAGATAATGCGACACTTTTAGAGTCTTATCAGATGCCCCTGATACTAAATATTGGCCGTTTGGTGTGAATTTGATGGGCAGTGAAAAGCTCGTTTGAGTTGATAGCTGGCCTTCATGAATACTGAGAGTGTTGATATGCTCTTTTTTCTCAACGCCGAAGATACAAATATTATTATCTCTGGAACTTGTCGCGATGTACCGAGAATCAGGTGTGATGTCCACACTTAAGATCGCATCTAAGGCAAAGCAAGATTGGAGTTCAGGGAAAAAATTTGATGTTTACCTTCGTACATCCCGCAAAAAATGTGGATGATTGAAAAATTGTGATAATCGACAAGCTTGAGGTCGCAATCCATCGATCCAATCGCAAAATATTTTTGATTAGGAAAAATAGCGATGGCAGTAATTCTAGCTGTTCAAATAGAGTCATTCGATGTCGAAATGATCTCAAGTGCAATTGAATTTATTTACTTTGTGTAAATTCATTAGTTTGGTAGATCACTTTTTTGCTCTCTAAATCAAGCACATTCACACCTCGTGGATGGCTTGCCGCAATGATACGGCTTGAGTCCGGTGATACAGATATAGCTTTGATATTGCCTACAGATAGCAAATTGAGGTTAATTGCATATTTCTCACTTGTGATTTCGAGTACCTGAGCAGAAGCCATTGTTCCTTATCGAAAGGATATCGTATTTTGTTTGAGGAGTCATTTGTGAATAATCTTTATATATTTGTGTGGGGGCTTTTTGCTCTTCCTGTGGTTGCCCTTGATCGCTCATGATTGTATGGGATTGAGATTAATCGAATATGTGAATAATTTAATTTGCTTTGGATAATTGCTGACTAAAAAATCTGATCAAGTTTAATTACACTGCAGTTTGACCCTGCAGCCAAACAACAGTACAGAAACTGATAAGTGTTTTGTTGATAATTAAACTTTTACCCTGCTTCGAACTGCCATAAATAACCCTCGTCACATACTACAGAACTTTAAAGAGAAAACCATAAAGTTAAACTTAACTTCCAGGCTGTAGAGAGAGTGTTGGGTGACCAGCCTGATGCGTTGTGGCTTTTTGAGGAAAATTTTGTTTTTTTGATTCAGAAGTGAAGATGTTTATATCCCAATTAATGATTCTGGGTTAACACCAATTCAATTAGTTACAGAACAGAGTTGGATTGCTATTCGTTTTGTTAATAACTCCTTAAAACTTCAAGAAGAATCTGTAAGTCGTGTAATGAGGGCTTATTGCTAGCACTAACTATGATAAAAATCTCTGTCAAGTGATTTTCACTAGTTTTCATCATTTGAAATTATTTTATAATCATAGAAAGGCTTAAGAAAACACTGGATTGCCATCAAATCACTTTCTGATGAGAAAATATGTTAGACGCTCAAAATTAATTTATGCAGGCTAAATCAATGACTCTAACGATATAGTGCTTTCAGGATAATGGAATATACTGCTTTCAGTATAAAAGAATATACTGGATTAGCCTAACCTCCTGACTGCGATGAAATTACATTCAAAGAATAAAAGCAAAGTGCATATAAACATAGTACAAATAATCATTTCCCAAAAATCGTTCCGAAAGGATCATTCGCCATCCGAAAGGTCGAACCATTCTGCAATTGTTGAAATACTTTCAGCTCATCATCATATTTTTTCGTAATTTTCATGTAGCTGTTATACATCATCGTTTTGCTTTGCACCGGATTCAAGCTAAAACTACCCTTCATCGGCACTAATTTCTTTCCATTGGACTGAAACTCCACTGAAGGTAATCTATGTATATTCTTTACTTTTTGCACTTTTCTCTGAGCTAATGGCTGCTCCGAAACACTGCGATTTTGATACCTTTCCAGTAACTCTGGTCTCTGGATCGAGGTAAGAAGTTTTGTATACGACATGTTATCTCTCTCTGCTATCAAATTTTTCAATCCTTGCGTCTCAATCGTCTCTCTAGATCCCATTGCAGAGTCCCTGGAAAAATCCCTCGCAGTTACCAGCGGATTTAGCAATCCTTTTCTCATATTACACTTTATCGTATCTATTCCTCTAAAGGCTCTTTCGATCCTCGACAACTCAGCTATACTTTTTGCATTTGCAAGCGCCTTCGACCGCATTTCCCAAATCAGTTGCTCCTCATTCGGGTCTATACTGTACGATTTTCTCATAGCTGTTCTTGAGGAATACATTTCTTTTGGTCCCATGTACTGGTTCATCATATATGAATTTTGATTTTCATAGATCTGTCCTGCATCTGCATCCCCCTCACCAGGCTCGAGATGTTCCTGCATCATGTGTTCTTGATCATCATTTCCTTCAAAATTCTGTTGGTCATGCATTCCATCAATTTCAGCTTTTTGTATCACAGAAATGTCTCGGAAATCCGAGCTGAATGACCGAGATCTAATGGCTTCGTATTTTTTTCGGTTGTTTTCAATGGTAGCTTGGAGATTTCGCTTCATTATTAAGGTAAGATTACTATTGTGATTCACTCTTTTCGTGCTGCTCTCTACCGATTGCTGATCAAATTGATGCTGACCAATGCCAGAGTCTCTTGCTATAGAATCCATTTGATATTCTGCAAATTTCGTATACAGAGCGTGTTGTTTGCTTTTATCTTCGGGTTTGAGGGGTACGCGTTTAGATATCACACCTGCCTGGTCTTGATCGACTCCGAAATATTTAATAGAGTAGCTCCTTGAAAAATCTTCTTGATTTTCTTTCGTTTCATTGGATGCGGTTTTTCTAGGGGATGACCCTCCATCTTTCCTCAGAAGATTGTTCAAATAAGCATTTTTATCGTTCATATCAAGAAATTTGCTTGGAAGGGTGTTTTTGTCGCTTCTTAGGAGCGGGAGTTTTTTGGCGAATTTAGTGTTCAGAATACCTTGCTGCAAAGGAAGCTTCTTGTTATTACGATTTGAGGAGGAAACGTTTCCTCCAACCGCGAGAGCTTTAGTTGGTGATGATTGGGTGTCGGTTCTTTTTGATTTGGAATCATTGAGTTTAGAAGCTGAGGCATTTTGGAGAAGATTGTGTGAAGACTTTGATTTTTTATGAAGTTTTGTTGATTCTTTGGCTTGAGGAATTGCTGATAAATCCATGCAAGTGCTGTTGTGTAATTCTCAAAAGTTACAGTTCTTTGTATTTAATTTTTATTTATTTGGTAAATAGCTTAAGGATCTGTCTGAGCGCAAAAACAAAAATTCATGAGTGATTATTTCATTTAGCATTGAGTATGAAAGGTCTTCTTTGTTAATTTTTTTTTTTGTCATCTTGGGATGCTCCTTAATGAAAGTTCTTAGTTTCATGTATCCAGGCGATTTCATGCACATTTAATGCAAGAATAACGACAACTGCGATGTTAGAATTATGATGATTATATACACCCATATGTTATAATAATTCATAATCCCGAGCAATGTAAGGACGCGTAATTGAGGCTATTGTCATACAAATTCGATAATAATGAGGTGATTCCACAACCACGAATTAACAAAGTAAGAAACTATATTTGTGACAAGTCTTTCTATCTCCAGGGAAAGATTTTGATGATTTTTTGGGTTTTTTCAAGCAAATATTTTTTTTTAGAAGTCCAATTTGAAACTGCTCTTTATCTTCCGCAAATAGCCACTCGGTTGAGGACTAGTTTGCAATGCGAAGTCATTAGTCAACTCAAAGTTGAAACGCCAGCATGGAAAAGGCTCCCTCTTTTATTGGAGTAATAGAATATAACTCTTGGTTCCCGCATCGAAGCTCTTCCCAAAAACCAAAATTAATCGTTAAACCAGTTTTTCCAAAGGTGTAATTAATGTATCATTCAAAGTTTAATAAAATAGCCTGAAATTATTTCGAAGTCAGACACAGCTTAAGGAATTTTTATTATTGAGTAATGAAGTCAAGAAATTCCTAAACGCATAATCATGCTCATTAAATTTATTTGATTCGTTTGAAGAAGAATGTTTTGAACTATTACGCAAAGAGGTTAGGCACTGCTTCGTCGTGGAGCATATATAGTTTATTCCTTCCTAGAAAGGCAAAAATCCGACCTTGAAACTCGATTTCCAAAGGATTTAGGTGGTTTTTCTCCAAATGAAGGAACTTATTGGAAATTATGCCCATCCTTAAAACGTATCTCGTTTTTCTTACTCTCGAGAAATTTTAAGCTCCAAGCCTCAGATAATCAAGAGTGAAAACTTTTTAGATAAAATTATGGAAAAGCAATCAGTTGTTGGAAACTATGTTGTCGGGAAACTCCTCGGAAAAGGAACTTCTGGCCGTATCTATCGTGCCACCGACATTCTAACCGGTCAAGTGGTTGCCATTAAATCGATCTTCTACGACCCTGATAAAGGTCAATCTCATCCAAAAGCAGAGGCAGAAATCATGAACCAGCTAAACCACCCCAACATTCTTAAGCTGTACGACTTTTTCGAAATCGACAACGATTTCAGGCTCATTATGGAATATTGTGAGCATGGAGATCTCCGAAGATTCATTAGCCACAAATTTCCTGACAAAAAAGTCCCTGAACACCAGGTTCAAAAGATCGTACAGCAAATTTGCGCTGGCTTAAAAGCAATGAGAGAACTCAACATCTTGCATCGCGACCTGAAACCTGATAATATTCTCATCGATCATGGATTCAACTTGAAGATCGCAGACTTCGGCTCAGCAAAAGTGCAGGACACAGATTGCCTCTTCAACACCTGCGTTGGAACGAGGATTTACATGTCGCCTGAGGTACTTTTTTGGGAGCCTTATGCAGAAAAATGCGACATTTGGCCCATTGGAATCATGATATATCAAATGATATATGGCAAACTTCCTTACTATCCTGAACCGCAATCCGAGCAGGAACTATTGAAAATAATAGAAGAGTTTGAGACGCCTATCTTTCCTCCTGAAACAGATATTTCTCCTATGTTGAAAGATCTCATTATCTCCATACTCAGGAAAGACCCTTACCAGAGAATAGATTTTGGGGGGCTTTTTAATCACCCTTGGATAAGCGGCGTCGGATTCAGCCCTATTATTACGAATGAGATCACAGATGAATCAGTTCAGTTGAATTGTCCGAATGATTGGTATCCAGAAACTTCTCCAGAGTTTAAAAAGCGATATTACCAACTCGTTCAGGAATTTTCATTGTCTGGTGATTATGTGCTTCGGAAAACTATCAAGCAACGAGACTCTAAAACAGTGTTCAAAGGGTTCGATCGGATGACGAAAATGGGGGTTGTTGTACATAGATACCTGAAGAATACTGATGAAGCTAGGGTTCACAGAATTTTGCAAGTTCTCCAGTTATTCGACCATCCTGGATTCCCTAAACTTATCGAATATTGCCAGGATGAGGAACATCACTATATCATAGTGGAACTCTGCGAGAATGGGAGCTTAGAAGATTTTATTAATCGACGTTTTCCAACAAGTTCTATCCCGGAATTCCAGGCCTATATTCTCATCAAAGCTCTCCTGGAAATAATCTTACAGATTTCAGAGAAGAAAATTGTGCATCCTGAAATATCGCTTAAGAATATCCTTCTTGACGCAGATTATCATCCTAAAATCATAGGATTTGGATCTTCATTCAACCTCACTGAGATTGTTGAACCAACTGAGAAAAATACAAAGATGGATATAGCAACTCCTCCAGAAGTGTTCGAAGGGCAAGGATATCACGAAAAATCTATTATCTGGTCCTGGGGTGTCGTTTTCCATCAAATTCTCACAGGTTCTCCCCCATTTTCCTCCCAATGCAACACAAAATTGGAAGGATTTTCAGAGTTTCCAGGTCTAAACATAAGCTCTTCAGGCATTTCTTTTTGTGCTCATGACCTGCTCTCTCGAATGTTAGTTAGAGAGCCTGAAAAGAGGATCAGCATCAAAGAGATAATGCAGCTTCCATGGTTCACGAAGATGGAAAACGTTCGTCGTAAGTACGGTCAAATGATATCAAAAAGTACTTTGCCTAAGGCGAATTGGTATAAAATAGCTTCCAATGAACTCAAGCAGGCTTATGAGCAAAGAGTGCACGAAGTAGGACAAAATTTCCACTACTTGCATTGGGAAGAAATCGTAGTTGAAATCCCAATGAAAATCACGAGTATCCAAGAGACACAAGAGCAGAATTCTCTTAAAGTGATGATACAATATGCGGATGGATCCACCTACGATGGCGAATACAAAGACGGCAAAAGACACGGGAGAGGGAAAATGGTTTTCAAAGACGGCTCTAAGTACGATGGTGATTGGAAAGCTGATAATTTTGAAGGACAAGGAGAGTTCACCTGGCCTTCTGGAGCTGTGTATAATGGCTCTTTTAAAAACGGTCAAAGAGAAGGAGAAGGCTCATATAAGTATAAGGATCTGGCTGACTTCGCCGGGATGTGTAGCAATGATTTGATTCATGGATCTGGCGCGTTTACATGGAAAGACGGAAGGAGATATGAAGGCGAATGGGTTAATGGCTCCGAGAACGGAATGGGGTTTTGTGTTTACCCTGATTGCAGTGGCAATGACCAAGGGAAGGGGCCTCTTGTGATCTCTGTTGGAGGAAAATATAAAGGAATGTGGCAAAATGGGAAGAGACATGGTAAAGGCACATATGTATGGTCCCAAGCCGAACTACAATCGTATGTAGGAGACTGGGTTCATGGAGAAAAATGTGGGCATGGAGAACTCTTCTTTACTTCTGGGGAGAAATATGAAGGCGCTTTTAAAAACGATCAGATGCATGGTGAAGGAAAATATATCTGGCCAAGCCAACATGTTTATGAAGGGAGTTGGGTGAATGGAGTGAAGCAAGGTCATGGCAAGTTGAAATGCCCTCGGGGAGAAAAACACATTGGAGAATGGAAAAATAACACGATTGAAGGCCTTGGACAGATAAGATGGCAAAATGGAGAGAAATTTGTCGGATATTTCAAAAACATCGTGTTCAAGGACATTGAGCGTTTTACCGGGGAATTTGAAGGGCTCAATGGAAAGAAATACATCGGAGAGTGGAAAAATTTGATGATGCATGGGCAAGGTGAATATATTAATCCTGATGGAACGAGGTATGTAGGTGAATCGGTGAATGGGAAGAAGTGTGGTCGAGGTGAGGCTTTCTATGCTAATGGAGAAACTTATAACGGAGAATGGTTCGACAATGACCCTCATGGGTACGGACAATACGACTGGCCCGATGGTAGACAGATTGTGGGACATTTTCACAAGGGTGTACCGCAAATGAAAGGGTCATTCAAACAGGACAAAAACCCTGAAAACGAAAATATTCAATATATTTGGCCTTATTGGAAATGGACGAGCAAAATGCAAAATGGCTTCGCAAAAGTCAACTTGGAAAACGGCAGTGTGTACGAAGGATACTGGATGAATGGGACGAAGGAAGGCAAAGGCACGATGATCTGGCCGAATAAAGAGAAATATGTCGGGGACTGGGTCCAAGGCAAGCAAGAAGGTCGTGGAGAAATGATATACGCCGATGGAAGTAAATATAGGGGAGAATGGCATAATAACCTCAGACATGGGAAAGGAGAGCTTGTGTACTCTGAAAAAGAGAAATACATCGGAGACTGGGTCCATGGAGTTCGGGAGGGCTTCGGACGAATGAAGTATGCAACGCGGGAAGAATATACAGGCTACTGGAAGAATGATGTTCGACACGGGAAAGGTACTCTGATACGTAGAGATAAAAGAATTGATGAGGGCCAATGGGTTAATGGCAAGCAAGAAGGTTTCGGACTTTCTACTTTGCCGGACGGAACAAAGTGTAAGTGTTTCTGGGATGGTGGCGTTTTGCTGACTGAAACAAAGATAACTCGAACTGGAAGCAAATCCATTAAATGAATTTGACCACTTTTTTATGGCCATTCATAGGTATTAAAATTTCATCTGAATAAAAGTATACAAATAAGCCAAGTCAATTCGTTGTGTTAATTAGTTTTTTATTTATCTACTAAGAAACAGAAGGAGAACCTCTTCACTTCACGTGAGAGATTCGATTTCTTTGAATATTGCTCAAATTTTTATGCATATGTAGATTCCAATTAGTTGGTCTAAGCCTGAAAACCTATGTTGTTTTCAATTAGGAATACATTTAAAGAAGCAGGAATACACATATGAGATCATTGTACCAGTACCGAATTGCAGCAGCTCTTTTTAGAGGTTTAACATCAGTTTCTTCTCCAACATAGACATATTCTGTTCAATTTTTATTATGTGCTAAACTCTGCCAACAATATTGAAGAACACAATTGTTTTCGACTCGACTATTAAGAGAATATTGCTGATACCAACTTTTCATAATTATGAAAATGTTATTATTATTACACATATACATGAGTATGAGCTTAGAACTCTAAGGAAATATGATCTTTCTCTCGTAACGAGAATTATCACTTATATCAGTAGCATTCTAGCACTATTGATATTTTTCGTTTCCGTAGCAATCCAAGTCGCTGCTCTCGCCTTTGCTATAAATAAACTTCGAAATTCATTGTTTGCTTTCGATTTCATAGCTAGTATCGCAACAACTTGCATTGGTAGAAAATTCCTAAGAATTTCAGGGGTGAGCTGTGGCAACACGCTGCTCAACCGCTGCTCTTTGTTAGAATGAGCCGCTCTGATCAATTTTTTGAGAGCGCTTTGCACAACATCTCTTGACTCGACATCGCTTTCTTTCGCGAACGACGCCTTCGGTTGCCGTCTGAAATTTTCCATCGTCATCATCGAAGGTCCAAATTCTGAAACTTGCTTCTTGTTATTCTCTGTCATCAATGCAAACAATAAAGTGCCTTGCATCCCGTGACCCATGGATACTGACTGGTCTTTCTTTAAATACTTTTCTGCTGTCTCAAAACAACTGGCAAATAGTTTACTCAATTCAATAAACTCCGAGCATTTTGCAAATAGTTTTAACTTCATTTTTTGATTTTCATTTTGCAGCTCCTTTATCTCCCTTCTCAACATTGAAGCCTCGTCGATAAAAAATGAACTCGAATTAGCTGTGTGCTGGTCCAGCATAGACATATTATGAGCACCTTCAGTCATGATAGATGTCGGTTCAGTCGATAGGTGTTTAGTACGGTAAT
>ENA-UOUE01000323-UOUE01000323.1-compost-metagenome-genome-assembly--contig:-NODE-323-length-40120-cov-7.863672_pt1 | contig 40120 bp, 22 predicted proteins | sample MGYA00238146_ERZ747223 | MGnify/ENA primary metagenome ERZ747223 (study PRJEB28781, sample SAMN06268865) | compost metagenome | isolation source: single cell | place: USA: California, Emeryville, Joint...
GAAGATTTGGCTGCTTTGGAGAAGGATTACGAAGAAGTCGGTGTCGAAACCGCTGAAGGTGAAGGTGAAGAAGAAGGCTACAACTAATCGCATTAAGAAAATTTGGGTTCATATTATTGATATCTTTCTCGTAAATTGTTAGGTTTGAAACTCTTTCTCATATTGCTTGAGGATAGCTAAAATTTAACAAATTATACCAAAAAAATCCCAATCTCTCTAGTCTTAATGGCATATTAGAATCGTTGTACAGTAGTAATAGCCTCTCAACAAATGTTTTCCGGAGAGACTGAATGGAAGCAATTCAATAACTAACTGAGACTGCTCTTGAACAATAAGGGACCGGCTATAGATTAGGTGTTTAGCTCGCAGCAATTAAGATATATGAAGGTAGATATAACACGATTGAGTAGTGATTAAGTTTAGATGGCACCTTCCAAAAGCCACAACTAGCTCTCTTTGGCAGCTTTTCTCACTATTTCAAGAACGCTTTCTTAGAAAGCGAACTCCTAAGACAATTTGTTAATGCGCACCTAATATGTAAGATCATTGTAAAATATTTATTTTAATTAGAATCATACAAAAAACTTCGTTTTACCGAGGAAAAAAAAAAATCGTAAGAGTATTCGAAAATTGTCCACTTCAAGCGGTTTCCAACCTTGCTCCGGTTGAATGTCTTGCATTACACCTGGAATTGTCTCAATTTCTCAAATTGGAGAGTCAAATAATATTTAGCCTTAATTTTTCACTCTTGACAACATTTTCTTTCCATGGGAGCCGAAAGCGGCTACGTGCCGCTGATCTAAGGATATATTTCTGACTTATTAGGCTGAAAAATTCCCTTTTTTGGAGCAGAATCATCTCTGATATTGGAATAATTTCTGGCGTTGACTGCTAATTTTAATTATTAAAGAAACATTTCCAGTATCACAAAAACCTTATCTTGCCCTTCCGTTGTTTAATTTGACCTATATAATTACTTTAATCAAAACTGACTCTTCAAACATGGGCTGCCAGCAAGCATCTTTAAGGAAATCAGCTAGCCTTCCACTTCCAAGTCCCAAGTCTAGGATTCATCCGCTCTTTGATTCGATTGTCCCGGAGCAGTGCTCACAAACGACCCTGAAAACCAATCCTTCATTCTTAAAAGTACAAGAAAATTACCGGACCAGCGCAAACCTCAACGAGTTCAAAATCCCCAAAGCCAAGTCACAAAACCAGCAGCAAGCTCTGAAGAATGGCAAGCCTCCGGTTAAAGCGGTCGATCAAAAAAGAAGCATTAGAGGCGTAAGATCTCATCTCACAGTAAATGGGAGACATTCTCAGTACCGAGTGAAAACAAGCATCACTCGAGTCCAAGGACCCAATGTAGCCATCTATCTCGACACTAAGGCGATGAAGATATACACATTAGATTTCGATTCTCCAGTTTGGGAGTCGCAGCTACTTATGGATGCTCAAATTGAAGACACCACAGAGTCGGAAGACAAGCTCACAATTGAGTCTTTACTCAAGGAAATTCCAAGGCTAAGCATCATTGCCGTTAATAAAAGCACTCTGCATTTTGTTGGGTCTTTACATTTGCAATACAATGTGAAGACTAATACTTTTAAAGTATTACCCTCTATGCATACTCCGCGATGGAATCCAGTCCTGTGCGTTGGTAATGGGAGCCTTTTTAGCTTATCAGGTGAAGAAGAAACGCATTACTCAAAGAAATGTGAAAAATTTGACCTGACGCAACAAGAATGGATTGAGTTGGAGGATATCCCAAGGCCTCATCTCAAAGGAGCGGCGCTTGCATATCAAGCAATTGTTGCTGATGATGATAAGTTGAAAATTGTAGTCGTTGGAGGGTATAAAACAAAAGAAAGTCTTACACCGACCAATACGGCGAGTGTGTATGATGCTAAACGCAATTTCTGGAGAGTCATTGATCTTCAATGCCAGAATCCGCAGACACCGACGCTTTCGGATATTCAAATGGTATTCACGTCAAATGATGAATTGTTTGTCTTTGGAAAAACGGGGGAAGAGACAAAGTACTACCAACTCGAGCCTGAAGAAAACACTGTAACATCCATATCGAACTTGCGTCTTCCAGGGGATATTGTTTCGGTTGGCTTCAGCATGGAGAGTGATAGAACACAGGTAGTTACAGCACAATACCACGGAAATGTTGAACTGGACTTGGAAGTATTTGAAAGCGTTCTGCCTTTCGATAAGTGGTCAAGGAGGATACTTTAGGACATATGTTTATTAAAAAAAGATTCAATTACGACGTTTACATAAGATATAACATATTTTATTTTTCAAATTCTTGGTGAATTCAATAGCCATAGCCAAACTATGAATTTTCCAACCCGTTAATAACTTTATTTGCATATCTGAAGCTTTGTGTATATTAAAGTTCACTTATCCATGCATGGATGAAACAAGTATTAATGTTGACTTAAATATTAGCATTTCTCAGTCTTCGGATTCAACTAAGTAATAGTTCAAGGCAATTCACAGCTTTATTTGTTTTCTTGCAGAGAGCATCCTACATATATTAAGAGTGATATGCATTTGATATTTGTTTCTCCGTGTATCTTTCATTGAAGATGTAAAATGTCATAATTGATCAGCAATAATCTTGCCAATTTTGGGTCCAAATGGGCGGCGAATGGATCTTCTGTACATCGCGCCACATCTTTCTTTCAATTGAATTCGTTAAAAAAAATAACCAGAACAAATTCTGATCTGATCATTTCCTGCGCGAAGCACTAGATACAGCTTCGACCGCTATTCACATCACAAAAAACCAAATTTCAACAATTTTCACAATCTTATACTTCATCACGCACGAAATCATTAGGCTAAGCGCTCCAGAACCCCCACCAAATTCGTGTATCAAGCTTATTAATTTATCAGATCCCGCTGAAAATATATACTACTTATTAAAACAAATTTCTCAAACTCCAAATGGTAGAAAAAGTTGGATCTCTAACCGAGAACTCGTACGCAGGCAAATACAAGATCATAAAAACCTTAGGAGAAGGCGGATTCGGAGTGTAAACCAAGTTTCTTGCCCATACCCTTTAAATCTTTCTTAAATAGAGTCAAGCAAGCAGAACTTGAAGGCACAGGAGAACAATTCGCATTGAAGCTCATCAAACCGGAAATACTCGAGAGAGCGGACATCATAAACGAGATTGATATGATGTCTAAGTTGAATCATCCAAATATCATCAAGTTTATCGAATACTCCAAAGCAATGAAGTATGTAAAGCCCGATGGGAGAGTCCTCGAACGGTTTACGATCGTCACAGAGCTTGCAGAGAGAGGCTGCTTGATTGAATATTTGAAAATTTCCCGAATTTTCTTTAAGAAAGGTTTCCCAGAAAGTTTCGCCAGAAGATTCTTCCAACAGCTAATCTCAGCCTTGGAGCACTGCCATAATCTCGGAATCGTCCATAGAGACATCAAACCAGATAATTTACTGCTCGACGCCAACTATAACCTGAAAATTACGGATTTTGGATGGGCAACGCTGATCGATAAGTACCAAACTGACCTACTTAAAACAAACATTGGCACGTCTTCGTAATTTTTTAGTTATTAGAAACATGTGTTTATATCTTTGTTTTTCATCATAATAGATATCAACCTCCTGAGATGATCCAAGGCGAGTGGTATGATGGAAAGGCATCGGATATTTTCACTGCTGGGATTATTCTATTCCAGATGTATTTAGGAGCCTCGCCTTTTGCGAGAGCAACTAACACCGATCCCTGGTATCGACAGATCTGGGAAGGAGAGTTTGATAAGTTTTGGGCGATACATGAGAGTCAACAAATCGAAAAATTCGCTATCAGCAGCGAATTCAAACAGTTGATTAATTCGATGCTCGCGAAGAACCCGAAAGACAGACCCTCGATTCAGAAAATCAAAGAAAGCGAGTGGTACAATGGCAAAATCGCTGAAGAAAAGGACCTGAAGAAGGAGTTCGATCATTGCCATTACCAACTGTCGCTCAGCAAGATTAGCCTCATAGAAAAGCAAAAACGACAGGAAGAAAAGAAAAAGAGGCTTCAAGCCACTCTTATGCAAAACATCAAACTTACCGAACGCATGTTTTCTGGAAACTATGATTCAAGAGATTCAGAACTCGTATTAATCATTTATTTAACAGTATTAATAACCTTGCCTAGGCGACCGATATTGAGAAGTTACTCACAGAATTGGATATCAATGTAGATTTTACTGCGGCAAGAAAAATATCGGTTTATAATGTAAATAATGCGATAATGCTGGAAAAAACTCATGCTTCGTTTTCCAAAAATAGGGCAGTGTAAAACGACCAGCGACCGCAATGCTCTCTGTGTCTAACGAGTTGCTTTTGCTCAAAAAAATGGTGATCATTGCTGACACGCTCTTTGCGGATTACGAAGTCAGTGAGAAGAAATATAAGGTAATTTATTTAAACTGCGCAGAGAGTGCAACCTACTTCAATTTGCTTAGATCAAAGGAGAAGTCTCAGAGTCTGAACAGCGCGGAGCACTGGGAATCCAGATTGAAATCTTCCAAGTTGATGAATATACGAACTGTATCGAGTTCACTAAGAAATACGTAAGCTTTTCAAAATGCATGCTTATTAACTATATGATAAATAGGGAGATTATTCAGAGTTTTTAGATCTGATTCTTTCAGATATCAAGCCAAGACTCGCTGGACTAATTGAAGAAAGCGAAGAAGAGGATCCTTGAATTTTACAACCGCAGGTAGTCTTTGGAGTAAATAAAACAAGCACATTTGTTGAAATTGAAAATTTTTGAAATTCGATATACTTTGTTCATGCTTTATACAATGGCTATTTTGCACTTGATGGACATATATACTAATCCTCAATATTTTCAAGTCAGGTAGAAATCTCTTCAGCTATAATAGCATCTCTCTCAAATAAATCCTCGACTTTGTCGAAAAGACTGATATGGACTAATGTTCTCTCTATACTGACTGTATGCTTGAGATTGAAAATTCAAGAGAAAAAATCTCAGTGATTCGCATTTAGCATTGCAAATCATCTGCGTTATCATTTACACTATGACTATTCTCCTTAAAATAAGCTGGTTAAGTAGAAGAAAATATTTCATTACCTTTAGCAACGAATTACTTAATTACCAAAGACTTAGAAAAAATACAACGGTGTAAAACTATTCATTGAAACAAAACAAGGTTCAATATTTCTTCATTCAAAAAGAATACACTCCCGTGATCGCGAGGCAGAACTTATCTAAATCAGAAGACTCATTCATACAAGTACTTCGATCTCCTTGATTACGTAGAATAAACCGATTGTGTACCTTCTGCTTTGATTTGCGTGGGCAGAATCGACGTACCCGTTATTTCTTGGTTTGACTCTTTTTTATCCTCATTTGTCGTGGCAGGATGTTTGGTGGGCACAGAATGCCCTTCTTTGGCCATGTTCTTTAAATATTTTCAGCTCATGTGGATATAGAATTTTCAATTACCTGATTCCGAATTCTTAAATAGCATCTTTTGCAGTATCCCTTTGCAAAATGAGCTTGATGCTCACATTTCCAAGGCTTCCTAGTTTTTCCATACGTTTCATAACAGTTTTTACAAAGACCCTACGTAAATCTCAGAACAGACAAAGTCATGATGATTACCTTAGCGTGATGAGGCTTCCATGGATGATCGCATTTGACCTTCGTGATTTTGTTTCCTTGATCAAAATTTTCCAGTTGAGACACCTTTTCATTTCCAATTTTCTTCCCAGTGTAAACCTCAGCTTCCTCTCGCCCGTTAAAGGAATATTTTGTGCTTGTTCCCGAGACTCGCTGATCGAAGAGTTCATCCAATAGACCGTCTTTATCCTCGGTATCCATTTTCATCAACGGTTTAGCCAACCGATTCTGAAAGAGCGAAAGGCCCTGCATATTCTGTGAACTCATTGGTTGGTTCTGGAAAACAAACTGCCGCGGATTTGGAATTGGGGTAGTTTGTGTTTGATTTGAAGTCCTAGTATCCACTTGAGGGCCCATGGTGTTAAAAAGCGCTAGAGTAGGGCCGAAAATGGTCGCGGGATCGAAATATTCAGGCCGGAGGAGGCTTGAACGACCGTTAGAGTCAGAGCCAATGAAACGAGCTGGGTTGATTCCAGCATTTTGTAATATCGTATGCTGAGACATAGATATTGAACAGACTTTCTTAAGATAGTTTTGGAAGGCAGTAGTTATCTGAATCTTGGCAAGCTGCATTTCAACTTCAAGGTTATGGTAGGTTTCTAGGTTTTGCATTTATTTGGAAGACGAGCTGTGTGGACGTATTTTTCAGATATTTAATTGAAATGAATTTATTATTTTTTTCTTGATTCGTTTCTTCTATTAGCGGCGGCGCTATATTAAGAGAGGAATCATGTTTGATTTCGTAAAAGTTTTCGTTATTAAGAATTAAGAAATTTTTTGTTGCCATTGAGATCAACTAAATAGGCGATACATAGTTTGTTTAATAAAAATCGTTTATTGAAATTTATAATTCCGTCATTATTAGAATCATTCCAAGTCATGTTATAACAACCAACCGACGCTTTTTTTCAAAAAAGTAGTAATGAAAACAGCCAAATGAAACGGGGTCTAATCCTGATGGAGAGAGCCTCATACAGTCCTCAGATGCTGAATTTGGCGAAAAAGCTGAAGCAAGCAAGATAAGAATTTTCCTTGTTTCACACTCCCGTTAACTACTTCAAATTTAAAAACATTTAAGAAGGAATTTTGTTCGCGAACATAAAATTAAGTGCTCATAGTGATAAAATTTTAAAATCTGTTCGCGATGGCGGAAGACCTCCAGGAAGGAAAAAGAGAGTCATGCGTTTTCTATTCAGGTTTAGACATTAGAGGTGTAGAAGGAATTTAACAATTTGAGCATTATAGATTATGAAAATTGATGATCCACGAGATTATTTAAAAAGAAATCAACAGACTAGTCATCAATGATGCCTGAGCATGGTATGCTAGTCATATCTACCATTTAAAATGGAGAATCGATATTCTTGAAATACCAGCTAAATCTCTGTGTTTCAAACTTGTTTTGGTTTGTTGAAGAAAACCGGACTTAGAGATCGGCTGTTGCTTATATTTCTTTTGAATGTATGTTTAATATAATTAGTCACTTTTAGAAATCTTAATGGCAGAAATATTTTAGTTATTAACTTAGTTCAATATGTGGAATTATGTTAATTTTATCTCCAGAGAGATTTTCTAGCGGCGTTGTCTTGCTGCCATTCGATCCTCCCGGGACTAACTTTGATAGAGCGCCAACAACCCATTCTCCAAAGCCAAACGCAAATGCTATTCCCCATTGTGGACCGTTCATCCCATCTCTGAATACAGAAAATACTCTTCTCCCATAAGTCATGAAAATAGCTTGAAGGAGAAATATTAGTGCAACAATTATTATAAAAGTTGCGTTTCTGAGGACGCCTGCAAAGATATTGAACTCATTTCTCAATTTTCTTGCGTTGAATAGGTTAAAGATTTGCATGAGCACAAAGGTGTGGAATATGACTGTGAAGTGACGTGAGTAACCCACCTGTTGGCATATAGGATAATACTCATAGGTAGCGCCGATGTGGTACATTCTTCCCGAAATGACATATTGTTGTCCATCTCCATAAGGACTAAACGAGCTTGAGTCTGAGTGCCAGCGGCGGCATTCGTGTAGATGTCCCTGGGATCAAGCAAATCACTTTGTTCAGGGATGAACCTTTCTCCGAGACAGACTAAAATGATGATTACTATCAATTGGTAGGTAGAATGTGTGATAATAAATTTCACAACGTCTCCGGAGAAAATTCTATCACTTGCAGGTTCTTGGAGCAGCTGAGGATGTGGAGGTTCAGCTCCAAAGGCAAGACTGACAATAATGCCCATTGCCAGATTAATCCAAAATAGTTGGACTGGGGTGAGGATGGCTATTCCATAGAAGATGCTGCCAAAGAACGTCAGAACCACGATTACTAAGTTCATGGTGATGAGAAATTGAATATATTTCTTGATTGAAGCTTGGATATTTCTTCCCCAGAGAACTCCATTGAGAATGGAACAGAAATTGTCATCAAGGATGATAACATCTGAGGTTTCACGAGCAACTTCAGTGCCATTAATCGCCATTGCAATTCCAACGTCGGCTTGCTTTAGGGCAGGTGCATCTGCCGATCCAGCTCCTGTGACAGCAACGACATGACCAAGCTTTTGAAGACCGGTCACAAGTAGAAGTTTGTCCTCAGGACGCACGCGGGCCAGTATCCTGAGTTTTCGAGCTATCCTCATAAACTCTTGCATATTGCCATGGCCTGTTCCTTCGGCTTTTAATTCGAACTCCACACCTTCTAATACAGAATCTTCTTCATCTCCTGAAGCATTGTTCAGAATATTACACTCTTTAGCTATTATTGTCGAGGATAGTTTATTGTCACCAGTCACCATAATCACATTGATTCCAGCTTGTTTACATCTCGAAACAGCCTCTGGCACTCCCTCACGTAAAACATCACCTACTTCTAAAATTCCAAGCAAAATCAATCCTTCTCTCTCGATGCTGTAGACTCCATGCTCATCTGCAACTTTGAGATCTTCGTGACCTGACAGGTCTTTGTATGCAATACCTATTGCCCTGTGAGCTCGCCCTTCAATCATCTTTAAGATGTCTTCTATTGAAGCTTTTTGCTCAGGAGTAATGCTCACTACTTTATTTTCGTTCATCAAATGGATCTGGCTGCAAGAAGCTAAGATAAGCTCTGCGGCTCCTTTGCTATGCAATATTCGAGTTTTGTCGGACCCAACTGATATATTTTCAAGGATGGTGCTCATTCTTTTTCTTCGTGAGTTAAAAGGAAAAACGGCATATTCTGAGTATTTTTTCTTGAATCCATCCTGATCTACTCCTATTCTATTTGTGTATTCAAGTAACGCGAGATCAATTTTGGATCCAGTTTGGGAAACCAGTGTTGCTGAGTTATTGCAGATACATGCTTGGAGGAATAACTCTTTGTACGAATTGTGAACGTTCTCAACGAGGTTATTATAGTAGCCTGATTTGAATTCTTTAAAAGTTTCGTTCCAAACACCAGTCACCTGCATGTGGTTCATAGTAAGGCGCCAGTTTTATCAACAAGAATTGTATCAACTCTTCCTAACTTTTCGCAGGCCGTGAGTTTTCTCACTAAATTTTTTTCATCTAACAGTTTTTTGGCAGCCGTTGCGACTGCGAGTGGCAGTATGAGTCTGGGACCATCTGTCATAGCCGTGATCATTACGATTATAGCTGCTATCATTAAATAATGAGCGAACTCTGTCCATTGCAAACCATCATTTTTTGACCCTTCAACGAAAAACCTTACCAGCAGAATCAGAAAGATCAGGAAACCTGAGATAATTCCTCTTCCTCTCATTTTCCTCACAAAAGAATCGACTTGCTCTTGTAGAGGAGTCATTGCTGGGGGAGATAACTCCAGGATCTCTCTTATTTTCCCCATGGAAGACTCAGCACCAACGACAATGGCGACATATCTTCCACTTTCAGACAGAATTTTTGTTCCCGAAAGAAGAATAGGAGACGGAAGAGCGTGAGGACCTGCTCCGTCACGCTTTCCATTTTGTATTATCTCGTCTCTAGCCATCAAGCATTCAGACAGAGTGTTTTTCTTGACTGGTTCTGTCTCTCCACTCATCAACTTGAAGTCCATGAGCTTCCAAAACAAATCCATCAACAGGGATGTTGTCGCCCTCTTTAATAAGGATGACATCTCCAGGAACCAACTGAGTATCGTATATTTCACAAATTTCCTCAGAATCTCTTATCACAGAGACAAGCTGGCGAAAGCTCTCTGTAATTATTTGAGAAGCATTTTCCTCTTTGGTTATAGCGTGTAGTACATACCAAAGTACAGCAAGGAGAATTAGGATAAGAACGAAACCGCTTTCAACCCAAGCAACGGCTCTATGAGCATCGTTCATCACTAATTGAAGAATCAATGCTGCCAAAGATACAGCAATGACAAGAAGTGCAATAGAATTATTCCTTAGTGTGTCGCAAAACGCTTCGCATTTACTTTTGCTGAATTGAAATCTTGCTGTTATATCGTTCGAACCGAATTCCTTTCGGCGCTGATAAACCTCTGATGTGTTGATTCCTTTCAAGAAATCGACTCGAAAGGTATCTGCGATGAGCTTTTCGGCATTAATAGCAGAAAGGTGTTCTAACTCTTCATCAAATGTACGTTCTGATACTAACTCCACTGCTCTGATCAATTTCTGCTTAGACTCTTGGTACGAAAGCAAACCTGACTTATCTTCAATGTCCATAGCTTTTTCTTCGCTTGCTTTTGTGTAATGAGTTTGTGTTAAGAGCTGTTTAATTAAAAATAGCAAATAAAATAGTTAACACATTAAGTATAAATCGATAAGTCGATCGATTAAGTTACAGAAACTATAATTAGGACTGGCTTCAAAGAAAATGAGATTATTTATTTCCTAATCATCTAGCCTGGAACGCAAAATATATTAGCCAAAGAAGACAAGAATGGGCATCAAGGCTCTTCGGATACCAAATTATCTCCGTTGCAAACTTGTCAAAATTTCTGGAGTTTGCTAGGACCTCAGCGATGATTAATTATATCTTTAAGTAAAGAAACTACCTAACTAATGTTATTGCTAGGGTGCCTGCTGCTGGTGTATGTTAAGTGTGCAGAAATCTTTTTGCTTGAACTGTTTATGGAATTTGAATGACCAGGATCAATATCACTCTAAATTTCACAATGATAAAAGGCTGTAACTCTGTTCAGATAATGAATTCATCATCCTAGACATGGAACGTCTCTGAAGATTTGTCACTTCGAAGAACCTCGCAAAAGGTTAGCTTTCTGATACTCTTGAGCCAAAATTTCCGGTACAAATTGTAGGTAATTAAAATCTAATTTGTGACATTAAACCGAAAAATCGGATCCGTACATTTCTCCTTAGATACTGCATGGTTTCGAAAGCAGAAGAAATTAAGTCAGAGAAGTCAAACTCTGAAACTGGTACAATTGCAACCGAACTTGCTAGTAAGTTGGATGAAAGTGTTGACACATTCGATGCATTGAAGCTAAAACCAGATCTAATGCGAGGAATCTACGGTGTCTTTTCAATTGCCCCATGTTTTCTAATAGCTAACTCAATGATAGCTTACGGTTTCGAGCGTCCTTCGTCTGTTCAGCAGAAAGGATTTCCCGCGATGTTAAAAGGCAAGGATCTTATTGCTCAAGCTCAGCCAAGGTCTGGAAAAACAACACTTTTTGCAATTTCCATACTTCAAATCATTGATCATTCCTCTCTGAACTGCCAAGCTCTAGTCCTTGTTCCAAAGGGAGAGTTAGCTCTTCAAATTCAGAGAGTCATGAAAGCATTAGGAGAAGATCTTCAGGTTTCTATTCATGCGTGTAGTGCCAGTATTGGAGAGGATCTTAAAATCCTCAAAAGAGGTGTTCAAATCGTCGTGGGAACTCCTGGCCGAATTAATTAATTACTTATGCGAGAAAGGAACCATCAATATGGATAATCTCAAACTTATCGTGCTAGATGAAGTAGACGAATTGCTTAGTGGCTCATATAAAGAGCAAATAAAAGTAATATTCACGAGTATTCCAAAAGATACTCAAGTAGAATACCCACCATCAACCAGATTTTGTTTAATATTTTATACCCCATATCTTTAGATCGCTTTTTTCTCGACTTTTATGTCCAGAGAAATTCTAAAGATATCGAAAACTATCATGAAAGAACCAGTAAAAATACTTGAGAAGAGCGAGAAGTCGGTTCTTGACGACACTAACCAATATTTCATCGCCATTGACAAAGAAGAATGGAAGTTCGATACCCTAGTCGAGTTATATAAAAACATCGGTAACAACTTTCTTGCATGAAGAGATAACTGATGATGTTTGCGGTTACAATAATTTTTAGAAATTCAGCAATGTATTATCTTTTGCAACACGGAAGAGAAAGTAATTGAGCTGAATTCTAAGATGAAAGAAAAAAATTTTAACACGAGTGAGATGGTAAACTTGAACCTTTTGCTATTTCTCTAAGCAACTTCATTAAATACAAATAGCACGGTGACATGTCTCAAGATGAGAGAGAAAAAAATTTTAGAGAGTTTAGAACTGGTTCTTCCAGAGTACTCATCACTGATGATTTGTTGCCCAGAGGGATCGATACTCAAAATGTAAATTGACTCTATCTCTCGAAACACTGACGTGTACTTGTCAATCGATAGGTTACCTTGGTCATCAATTATGATATTCCAATCAGCAGGGAGAAATACGTTCTGAGGGTTAGTCGTTCTGGACGCTTTTGTAGAAAAGGTAGAATGAATTTAATGAAAAGAGTTTTTCTCTGATCTCTTTCAATAGCTGTTGCGATAATTTTTGTGACTCTAGTTTCCTACAATATGTCGAAACAGTTTACAAGACTGAAATCAAAGAGATGCCATTAGATGTAAAACACATACTTTTTATTTGTTTTAATTTTTCCAAGATACTTCTTAGCTCACCACTCTTTTCAACTAAATCCGGATCTGAACATTAAAAGAGATTAAGATAGATTGCTAGCATAACTTTCCATACATTTAAACATTAAAGCAGCCTAGTTTTTCATTCATCTTAGTACCCTTAAGAATTATTCAAAAAATTATAAAGCAAAATGGATCATTTATATAGGATTTTTTCTGCCGAGGATCGTATCTCTTGTGGCGTTATACTGAACTCTAGACTCAACAAGAGCAATGATTAAAATAAAAAAATGTTTCACTCATCTTTCAGTGATCATGTATACCTTATGAACTCAATACCGAAAGAGAAATTATTAACTTTGGAATTGAATCAAATTCTTCAATATTAAAATAATTCTTTGTAATTTCTACTGCCAGTAGTCATAGAGAATTCTTCACCTGGGAAATTGTGAGAGGAAAATATGAGGGGAGTTGCAACCTGTCTTCTGGTATTTCTTCAACCCACTTAGAATGATTCTTTTCGTCAGTAAAAAAAAGCTGATATTTCGTTTCTGGGCACTTAATTGATTAATCTCCAGAACTAGGAAGATTAAACTCAATATTTGATCGTCAAGGAGAAACTCCAACAAAGGGGAGAGTTTTATTTAAAAATTACCAGGCGCTTCTAAAAGAAATTAACACTGAAGTTGAAAAAAATTTAAAAGCAATTTCTTTGAATTCTTCTCGTCATAAGAGATACGTTTATCTCTGTGCATATTCAGAGGCGTTCGAGACTCTTTGTGATGTTCTCCTCGTTGGGAACACCACAGATAGTTTTCGTCCAATTCAAACATGTTTCAAAATCACCTCTCAACTACCATGAAACCGCTTTGACTCTCAACCTTTTTTTTTAGTTTTAAAAACACTTTTTAATTAGTTAAATTACCTGAGTTAATTGTGTTAATTTCAACGATATCTTCTTCCAAAAGTTTTATAACTTCTTTTCTGTAAGGAGCGATGCCAATCAATCTGCTGGACTTCGTTATTTCGGGGATTAGCTTCGAACAGTAGCGTTTACATTACAAACTATTATCCGCGAGCTGATTTTATATTTTTATTCATGATTCATAACATAATTTAACATTTCGCTAGTGCTACAGCAAATTAAATAATTAATTCATTTACGAGTACTGCACTGCGAATGAATGAGGCTGATGCTCTAAAGGCTAGATTCCTCGGGTCTCCGAAACGAAGCATCAGCTCTGAAACAAAGTCAGTTACTTACCGAAGCTTCCTTTCTAATACCTTCCAGGGCGTCCAAAACTACAGCAGAAGAATCTCCAAACCAAAGACATCTTTCAATTCACCAATCGGTCCCCATAAGGTCTTCTTCCAAGAAAGTAACTCGATTTTATTTCATGGAAATCTGTTACTTTATCCTACTCTGCTAAGAACTTAGTAATTGCGTTAGATGGAACACTTTTTAATGTACAACTGGAAAAGAACCTTGTTTCAATGAATTTACATGATACAAACCAAGTAAATCTCTCTTGGAGTTACGGGGAATAATAAATATGATGTATAGAAACCTTCGAGGTTCCGCCAGTCAACCATTCCGAAAGAAGAGGAATATATCATTACCAATCGACCTGGAATTGACGCGTTTTTGATAGCTTTGAGCAGCTGCTATAATCTCTATGGGCTGACTTTCTGCTCAAGAAGAGTAATGAATGTGCTAAATGCGAATTTCTAAGTTTAACCACGTAGCAAACCGATTTTATTCTGCAGAAAGCTTGTCTCGACGGATTTTTTGTGGGAATTTTTAAAAAGAAATCATCAGTTTTTATTCCTGGAAGGTCTCAAAGTCATGGAAGTGCGCTGCTTGATAGTTCAAGGACGATTTTTGTAGACGTATATATGCACCCATTAAACTGTTACAATAACAAAAATATAGTCCTCGCGAGAGCAAATCGCTAAAAACCATTCAAATGGGATCTTGTTACGTCCGTTCGCAAAAGGTGGCGTCTCAGTACACGACGATGACGACTTGCTGCAACTCTTGCCGTTTTTAATTTTCGTTTCTCAAGTAATCTTTTTTCTCCAGAACTAAGATTAATGATTTTCTACATCATAGTTTGAAGACGTAAGACCAGTGAAAAGACATTATGAAATGTACAGTCAGCAAACCAAAAAAGTTATGGGTGCATTCGGACCGTTTTCTCTGCCTGCAGAGCCTGATAATAAGCTAAACGAAGAAGATTTGGATGAGGACGATGCAACAATATGTCAAAGCTCTGTTTTATTGGAGTCTCGGAGCGGGGCAGGCGTGAATGAACTGAAAAATAAAATTATGAAAGGTCATTTAGATTTTGCAATGCCCAGCCAAAAGAGTTTGATGCGTAATCTAAGCAAATCAAACTCACATCTTGACAATAGTGAGAGAGTTATCGAACCTCTCTATCCATCAATCAAGATTGGTACGTTCGTAGATACGGTGACACGTTGCAGAGTGCAGGTCTTTTTTCGAGGGCTATTGGAAAAATATAGAATTGGCGGAGAGACTCAATGAAGTCAAGCTTTTTAGCAAGGTATATTAAATACGCAATTTTGTGAAGCTAATATGTTATTTTAAATTTTTCTGTAATTTTTTTTGAGAAAAGAAAATACACATTAGCTTGTGTCTAATGCTTCATTTCTATCTTAATCAATGTAAAATGTTGGTATCAACTATTAAGAATTTTCCCTATGGGAAGGTTTTTCTAGACCTCTGTACACCTCTGCAATGAGAAAACCAAGTATAGCAAAGCTATTGCCTATCTTAGAATGAGAATGCTCATCATATCTTCTGTTGCACACCAGTATAGTCTTAAAACTTAACGGATTTCTTATGATGATATCAAGGGAAATATAACTATAGATTGGCTAACGACTTTGAGAGATGAAATGGAAAACGGATAAGTGAATTCTAAAATAATGAGCTAAAGTCTTAGCCTAAATGGATATCAGCAAATTTTTCAAAATATATTGGTTTTACTTTATAAATTCGATCTTTCTATACAAGTACCAATAAAACGTTTCACGCGTGAGATATTAAATGATAGTTAATACAATTTAAGCTTTGTAAATGATATTTTGCATTCGGAGGAACTATTTAACTCTTTCAGAACTCTAATACTACAAAAAAAGGAATGATAGCCTCCGTTAATTAGACAGCAAATTTTTGAATTCTTCGTATTCGATCTTTCCAGAACCGTCTGTATCGATCTCCTCAATCAGCATCTATCAGTATAATTAATATAGAGTTGCTACAGTGAGAAATTACCTCAATGTCAATAGTCATGTTAAACTCATGCTTTATGACCTGGATCAGTTTATCTCTATTAACGTACCCGCCCTTGTCTGAATCTCCTCCCATAGCCACATATGCCATCACTATCCAACAAATAAGCCTCCAACGCAAAGAGTAATTTTCTTACAGGTGTCATCTTCATCATTGTTCTTTTGCAGATCCTTATGATAAGCAATCACCTTCAAAAAGTCTCTGAATTCTAATCAAAATTATCAAAATGCCATTAGCATGCCACAAATACGTATTTCTCCCTTGTTTGACTGGTCAACCTCGTTAATCATTTTGAAAATTTCCTCATCAGATGGCTTCTGTCCCATTTCTATGGGAATATTTCAAGATATAAGCTTCGATAATTGTTACATAATAATTGATGGTTACCTTCAAGAACTTTTCTGAGTTCATCCTTGTCAATGGCACCTGAGTTATCGCGGTCGAAGGCTGAGAAGGCTTCTCTGCTCTTTTCGATTTCTTTTTCTGTGAGGATAGTGTATGGGTCAATATTGTTCATTGTGGATGAGTTGGGATTTCTCTATTTGAAGGCTATCAGTAATAAAGTAGTTTATTTTTTATGAAACTATTTGTGTTCGCAAATTAATTCCTTGAGAATAAATGCCATGAGTAAGGTAACAAAGACACTTCTTGCTTTTAAAATGCTCTTTCAGAAGCCATGCAAGATATCCTCGGACTTAATTTTGAAAACTCGTGAATTTATGCAGATTGTGGTACAATTTTCACTGACTCAGTTTAGAGTGAATGTTCAAACAATAGGCCTTGCAAATTATAGAAAATTCTATTACATGAAAGCCATCTTAATGTAAGAAAAAAAAGTCATAAAGGAATAATTAATAGCGTCCGTTGATTGATTGTCGCTGAAAGCATTTTCTTGTGACCCACGGTGGACAGGATAATGAGATAACCATTCTGAGTTTGTAAAAATCGAATAATGCACGAAGGAAGTTTTTTGCTGAAACAAATCGTATTTATCATATTTAATAACACGTTTTCCAGATGCTCTCGCTGCTAATCTCATTCAAAAAATTCAAAAAGTGACTCACCAGGTGTTGGTTTTTAAAATAAAAACCACATGACGGCCTTTGATTATCCAGACGATCCACGAAAGACGATTCCTTATGAAATCAGCTTAATTGCAATCTTAGATTAGTTAATTAAAAGATGTTAGGATTAAAAGTCTGTCAAAGAATCTTATCTCTCAGTAGGAAGGATCGGCTGAACTCATTAAGATGTAAAAAAATATGAAAAACACAACAGATAGTTTCCGATGAACTGATTAATTCGAAAGCAAGTTTTTGAATTCCTCATATTCGATTTTGCCAGAACGATCTGTGTCAATTTCATCAATTAAATCCTACCAGCAATGTCAGACGATGGGTAGCAAAGTAATCGGATACTTCAATATTGATTGTCATATTAAATTCGTGTTTGATGACCTGGATCAATTTATCTCTATCAACGTATCCACCTTTGTCTGCATCTCCTCCCATCGCAACATAAGCCATTACTAGCCAACACATAAGCCTCTAAACCATAGAATAGTCTCTTACAGGTGTCGTCTTCATCATTGTTCTTTTGCATGTCCTTATGATAAGCAATCACCTTCAAAAAATCTCTGAATTCTAATCAAAATTGTCAAAATGCCATTAGCATGCCACAAATACGTATTTCTCCCTTGTTTGACTGGTCAACCTCGTTAATCATTTTGAAAATTTCCTCATCAGATGGCTTCTGTCCCATTTCTATGGGAATATTTCAAGATATAAGCTTCGATAATTGTTACATAATAATTGATGGTTACCTTCAAGAACTTTTCTGAGTTCATCCTTGTCAATGGCACCTGAGTTATCACGATCGAAGGCTGAGAAGGCTTCTCTGCTCTTTTCGATTTCTTTTTCTGTGAGGATGGTGTATGGGTCAATATCGTTCATTTTGTCGGATAAGGTAAAATTTCGATTTGAAAGCTATTAATAATAAATTAGTTTATATCTGATGAAACAATCCGTATTCTTAAATAAAATCCTTAAGGACGCTAAATTACTGAAGACGAGAACAAACAGGAACCTATTGAGGAAAAAGTGCTTCCTCAGAAATCATGTAAGATATCGCCAGGCATAAAATGTAAATTTAGTGAAGTAGACCCGTTTACTATAATGTTTTGTACCTCCTCACTCTAATGCGGATGAGTTATTAAACGATAAGTTTTGACAATAAGTTGAAAGTTTCTTTTTCGAAAGACGATTCTCATAAAAGAAAAGAATCCATACGAGAATCATTAATAATTTTTGTTCGCTTTTTAGACCACCAAATCGATTTCTAGAGATTCAGATTTGGTTTGTAGAAGATTTCTTGCTTTTATGGAGTCTTTTTTATTGAAGTTGCAAATTTCAACTCAATGATTGCCTTCAGGTTCCAATCGATCGATCGAGGAAGAGAGTAGAAATTCTATTTTAACTTCTTCGATTAGATGAGGCAATCATGGATGCCCATTTCTCCTATTTAAGCTCAATACAAACAGCAATGTGTGTGAGAAAACAAAGAATTAATTGCTCTCAGATTTAAGTCTAATAGCACCTATTCACTAAGAAAAAAATTCACCAGATTCAAATACCGACACCTTGACTCAACTGATGTGAGAACTTAAAATAAAAATGGAGTCAATTCCTTTTGTTAATGGGCGATCCACGAAAATGACGACTTATTATGGAATCTACGAGTAATTGTATATCTAATTTTACTAATGCAGAGAGTTACAAAGCTTGAGACTTTTTCAATTGGGGTGAACTGCTTAACTCTTTTAAAGCATGGGGAAAAAAATTCGAAGAATCGACTTGATAGTCTTCGATGTATCAATTAAAGCACCAGCTGACCCGAGAGCAAGGCTTTGAATTCCTCGTATTCAATCTTACCAGATTTGTCTGTATCGATCTTATCAATCAAATCCTACCGCTACTGTCAGACAATTGCTCAAAGAAAACACGTACTTCAATATCAATAGTCATCTTGAATTCGTGTTTGATGACCTGAATCAACTTATCCCTATCAACGTACCCTCCTTTGTCGGCATCGCCTCCCATCGCGACATAAGCCATTACTAACAACTAATCAGCCTCTAAAGCATATTATCATTCTCTTACAGGTGTCATCTTCATCGTCGTTCATTTGCATGGCCTTGTGGTAGGCGATCGCTTTCAAAAAATCTCTGAATTCTAATCAGAAATGTCAAAATGCCATTAACACACCACAAGTACGTATTTCTCCCTTATTTGTCTGATCGAGATCGTTAATCATTTTGTAAATTTCCTCATCGGTAGGCTGTTGTCCCAGTTCTTTGGAGATATTCAGATTATAAGCTTCAGAAAACTGTTATATAAAATATTAGTACCTTCAAGCACTTTCTTGAGCTCGTCTTTGTCAATGGCGTCCGAGTTATCACGATCAAAGGCTGAAAAGGCCTCTCTGCTCTTTTCAATTTCCTTTTCGGTGAGGATTGTGTAGGGATCAATCTCGTCCATGTTGATTGCGTGAGAATTAATATTTATAAAATGATTCCTAACAATATGTGTCATAATGCTGAAACAAATGCAATTAAAGATTTACAAATGTTAGGAGCAGAAAAACAGAGCCTAAAGGGAATATCATGTATCCTTTTGGTAGCTACTTTGATTAGAAGCTGACTACCGGAGTATTGAGGAATGATCAATACGGAAATTAGCAATATTGGATGCAAAACAGGATTTTTGCTGAGTTTGAACTACACTCAGGAATCAATGATTAACCGATTTTCTCATTTGAAAAAAAATCGCAAAAATAATATACTTGGAATATATCGCTTCTCAAAGGGAAAGGAGACATACTGACCCTCTTCTTTGTAGTGGGAATTTTTGTCTCACATAAGATCAAAAAACCTTTCTGGTCATAGGAATCTGAGTTAGCAAAAAGAGTTTTTATATCATTTTAAAGGATTTTTGGTAAAGCAGGTCATCCATTTTGCCAAAAAAGAATGAGAGCAGAAAATAACGAGATAAGGTGAGATAGTTGGCAAAAGATCGCATAAAAATTCTCATTGCTACAACTATTACTCTAGAACATATTTCTAATATCAAATATCGCTAATGATGAAAGACGATAGTTATTTTCAAGGTCGTTGAAAACAGTGTCGGTTCAAATACTGAAAGAGGTCAACGGTCTATTTTCCTTACCTTTCCTATTTATATTGATCTATGTAATCACGATCGCTTGTTAACCTCAATCGAAAGAATTATATTCTGCTTGATTCTTAACAACCAGGGTTTGAATAATTGCTACTATTATCACATTGAGGTAAAATACAGCTTATCTATTTGCGAGGTAATCGCAGATTAGGTTATTTGGCTGTGAAAATGAAGGTTACTATTGATTGACATTTGAATTAATATTCTTTACATTCCTAATGGAAGTTTTCTTTTTAGGGTGAGGAATTTCATTTGCAATTTACTTTGAACTGCCCTTTTAGCTACGAGAGAAATCAGGAATTTCTGAAATATACTTTGGTCTAAGAATAATGCATGAGACTGATCAAAGAATAACTCAAATTATTAGTCTTAATTCAATAATAATTATTGCTGCATGAAAGATATAAAATTATTTAATTTAATCAAATATAAGAAATTTGCAGCTTCTTATTATATAATAAAATCGACTATAGTTTTCCCTCCTTTCTATCTGGAATATTCGACCAAGTTTCATTAAAGCCCAATCCTCCATGACCCCACCATCTCTTGCCATTCTTCTTATCCTCCTCTGTTGATGCGATACTTTCAACAGTCATACTCGCTATCGATCGGTACACTCCTTCTCCCAATGGCTCCTTTGGATTCCATCTTTCTGCTTGTTTCAACGCTCGAATCGCCTTCGGAAGGTGGGTATCGTTATGGTTCACTGCCAACTCAAAGATTTCCTTCCAAGATTTCTTAAACTCAGTATTCGATGATGTAAACTGTTCCAAATTCAATTTTGGACGATTTTGCGAGGTGAAATAGGCTAAATCCATTGTAAATTTACCCCTCAGAAACTTCACTCCAAGTTTTGGATCGATTTGTTGGACAGTGGTTGGGAGGAATAGGCTGCTTGTTAGAGCATGCATCAGGAAGAAATTAAGGAGAACTTCTTTGTCTGGTCGTTGGGGTCCTGCATACACAGCTACAGCAAGATTCATTAATTCTCTTGCTTTATTCACAAGCTCTTCTTTATCTGGTGTTAATGACCATTTATTGACATATTCGAGCACCAATTCTGGCTTTTTGTCTAGAACTGTAGTCAATCCAGAGTCATCGTATGTAACAAGGCCGTCAAAGCGACTATCATCGAGTGTTTCTTTCGCTATTTCTAGCGCAGTTTTTGAACTCGTATTCTCTGTATTCTCTGATGATTTGGTTTCATTTGGGAAAAGTACCTTCGCACGGTCAGCATGAACGCACATTTGTGCGAGTCCTTCAGCTACCATCCCATCAATTCCGAATTCGAGACCATAACCTGTATGAATGAAAGGATGATATGCACCTCCTAACCATCGAGAGAGCATGTTATTTTGTTCATCGAATGCATACTTCTCAACTGCGGCGACCCGGCCGAGCTTTTTAACTTCATTCAACATAAAATCCAGATAATCTGAATAGTAATCACCATCTCCTAAATGTTCAGTCCAATTGAAGCCGTTATGCTTTTCGGGCTTTGGTCGCTGTTTCTTGGCTTCTCGCTCGTACACTTCTTTGAGTCGCGTTGGTGAAGCTCCAAGAGAGAAGTCTGCCAGGAGCATGTGAGTAAGGTGATTGTGGTATCCTATTTCGTTGAAAAATATGTGGTGCTCGTTTGCGTCTTTCACTAACAATTCTTCAACCAATTTTATTTCGATGGGTGAGATAGTCGGAGAATGTGGAAATGCTCCTGGGATATTAGAAGGTAATGCGAATGACTCCAAGCGGAAGAGAGCTATTTTATCTTCTGCTATTTCCCCTTGTGCCTGACAAACTAAAAGGATAAGTACAATCGTGCTAAATAAAGGAAGAAATTGTCCTCTCATTTTTTGCTTTTTGGAAATTCGAAAACTCTCTAAAGAAGTCTAATAATATTTGGTTTAATTATATTCTCAGTTTGCCTTTAAATAAGCAAATTTATACTGAATACTGAATCAGCTAGTTTCCAGAATATGGACATATCTCTCGAATTATGATATATCATTCGATTCTCATCTCAAGCAATAAAGCAAAATAATGGAAGAAATATTTTCAAATTAGTTCTGGGGTTAATACAACTGAAAGGGAAATTGAACATAATTTAGACTCAGTCAGGAAATCTGGCTTTTTCTTTGGAATCACAGTAATTTTAGTTTAAGGACAATTTTCTAATCAGTATAGTTTTCTATAATTTGGAAATACCTAATAACTTCTCTCTATGTCTCAACCCCAATAAAGCTACTTCTGCATCGCGGATTAGATATCACCTTAGAACTCGTCTTTTTCACTATGAGATACCAATAGCATCTGCGTTTCAATTCCCATAATTTTCAGATACAACTCTAGTCAGCAGCATCAAATAGAATATCCTCAAGCAACATGTAGGATCTAGAAACGTAAAATAATTATAAGATTGATCTCTTATTATTTACTTTATTATTGGCTTTTGAAGAAAACATTCTTGTTTTTCGGCTAATATGTCCCAACCTATCCTTCCTCCACCCTATAGCCTTTCATTAATTCACTTCTCCCGGAATTCGAAGGGAATCCGAGTGGTTAGCTTCAATTATGAGGACTTTTCAACAATATTGCCTCTAATGTAGATTCTTTCATGTTTATAAAGAAATATTGTTATGAGATGAAATTCTCTAGAAATCTCCATGTAAACACAAAGTTTTTCTCTGATCTCGTCTTAAAGCGAGAGATTTGTCTAATTCAAAGGCTGTTAAATGTGCCTTTAACTTAATACTTAATGAGCTCAAAACTCCTTAGAGTTTAGGTTGTCGAGCTCCTTAATTCTGTCCAGGGATATGAGGCTTGAAGGGACCAGGTTTATTTCCAAATATAGAAATAGTGATTTCCTTCATAACTTTCCTTGAACCACCAGGAATTTCCGCGATATACATTGATCTAAGGATAATGCATGAAACTGATTAAAAGATAGGCCAAATTATGAATTCATTAATAAATATTGCTGCTTGAAAAGATATATTATTTAATTTAATCAAATATAAGAAATTTGCAGCTTCTTATTATATAATAAAATCGACTATAGTTTTCCCTCCTTTCTATCTGGAATATTCGACCAAGTTTCATTAAAGCCCAATCCTCCATGACCCCACCATCTCTTGCCATTCTTCTTATCCTCCTCTGTTGATGCGATACTTTCAACAGTCATACTCGCTATCGATCGGTACACTCCTTCTCCCAATGGCTCCTTTGGATTCCATCTTTCTGCTTGTTTCAACGCTCGAATCGCCTTCGGAAGGTGGGTATCGTTATGGTTCACTGCCAACTCAAAGATTTCCTTCCAAGATTTCTTAAACTCAGTATTCGATGATGTAAACTGTTCCAAATTCAATTTTGGACGATTTTGCGAGGTGAAATAGGCTAAATCCATTGTAAATTTACCCCTCAGAAACTTCACTCCAAGTTTTGGATCGATTTGTTGGACAGTGGTTGGGAGGAATAGGCTGCTTGTTAGAGCATGCATCAGGAAGAAATTAAGGAGAACTTCTTTGTCTGGTCGTTGGGGTCCTGCATACACAGCTACAGCAAGATTCATTAATTCTCTTGCTTTATTCACAAGCTCTTCTTTATCTGGTGTTAATGACCATTTATTGACATATTCGAGCACCAATTCTGGCTTTTTGTCTAGAACTGTAGTCAATCCAGAGTCATCGTATGTAACAAGGCCGTCAAAGCGACTATCATCGAGTGTTTCTTTCGCTATTTCTAGCGCAGTTTTTGAACTCGTATTCTCTGTATTCTCTGATGATTTGGTTTCATTTGGGAAAAGTACCTTCGCACGGTCAGCATGAACGCACATTTGTGCGAGTCCTTCAGCTACCATCCCATCAATTCCGAATTCGAGACCATAACCTGTATGAATGAAAGGATGATATGCACCTCCTAACCATCGAGAGAGCATGTTATTTTGTTCATCGAATGCATACTTCTCAACTGCGGCGACCCGGCCGAGCTTTTTAACTTCATTCAACATAAAATCCAGATAATCTGAATAGTAATCACCATCTCCTAAATGTTCAGTCCAATTGAAGCCGTTATGCTTTTCGGGCTTTGGTCGCTGTTTCTTGGCTTCTCGCTCGTACACTTCTTTGAGTCGCGTTGGTGAAGCTCCAAGAGAGAAGTCTGCCAGGAGCATGTGAGTAAGGTGATTGTGGTATCCTATTTCGTTGAAAAATATGTGGTGCTCGTTTGCGTCTTTCACTAACAATTCTTCAACCAATTTTATTTCGATGGGTGAGATAGTCGGAGAATGTGGAAATGCTCCTGGGATATTAGAAGGTAATGCGAATGACTCCAAGCGGAAGAGAGCTATTTTATCTTCTGCTATTTCCCCTTGTGCCTGACAAACTAAAAGGATAAGTACAATCGTGCTAAATAAAGGAAGAAATTGTCCTCTCATTTTTTGCTTTTTGGAAATTCGAAAACTCTCTAAAGAAGTCTAATAATATTTGGTTTAATTATATTCTCAGTTTGCCTTTAAATAAGCAAATTTATACTGAATACTGAATTAGTTAGTTTCCAGAATATGACCATATCTCGCAAATTTATGGTATAGCATTCAAATCTTATCGCTTGTGCTAAAAAATTAAAACAAAAAGGTAGGAAATAATTTCAAATCAACTTCGCAAGGAGACAACTGTAAAGGAAATCATCATAATTTCTAGCATGTTGCTGGCTCAGTCATCTCGAAGGAAATCTGACTTTTCTTAGGAATCACTGCAATTTTAGTTTAAGGGCAGTTTCTATTCAGTATGTTTTTCTATAATTTGGAAGCACCTGACAGTCTCTATTCTTCAACGTGCCTGAACCTTAATATAGCTGCTGCTTTTACAATTTGACGTAACTTTGGAAGTCATCTTTTTAACTGGGTGATATGAATAAATAGCATCTGTATCACCAGAATTTTCAGAAAGCAGATCTTTCTATTGAACAGCATCAAATAGTCTGACCTCAAACAACTCGTAGGATTATATCGTCAAATAGCCAAAAGATTGATCACATGTGGAAATTCGGAACAACATTGTATTATAAACAGAAAATTTGATTTTTTTCTTGGTGAGGTCCGGTAATACACCTAGTTATAAGGTATTTTAGTCAAAAACTGTTTCGTTGATAATATCTCTATTACAGTCATCCTACATATATAATATTTCTAAATGCTTGATTAGAGATTGGTTGGAGGCTTATTCAATCGAAGATGCAAGTTTATTATCCATTTAATTACTCTGTTTAAATCAGTAGAGAACTCTTCGCCATTGTATAATATAAGTTATGAATGATTTATCTATGGTTTTTGCTTTCTATCAGAAATCTTAGACCAAGTCTCATCGAAGCCTATTCCATCAGAATTCCACCATCTTTTCCCGTCTTTCTCCTCCTCATTTTCTGCTACGATCTTTTCAACGGTCATACTAGCCATTGCTCGATACACACCTTTCCCCAACGTTTCCTTAGGATCCCATCTTTCAACAAGTTTCAATGCTCGAATCACCTTTGGAATGTGCTCATCAGAGTGATTTACCGCCAACTCGAATATCTCTCTCCAAGATTTCGTAAACTCAGTGTTAGGTGATGTAAATTGCTCGAAATGCAGCATCGGCCGGTTTCGTGAAACGAAATAAGCCAAATCCACTGCGAATTTGGCTTTCAGAAGTCTCACTGAGAGCTTTGGATTAATTTGTTGGACAACGGTTGGTAGGAAGAGGCTGCTTGTGAGTGCATGCATCAAGTAGAAGTCGAGAACAATTTCCTTGTCTGGTCGTTGCGGTCCGGCGTATACAGCGGCAGCAAGAATCATTAGCTCACGAACCTTGTCTAGAAGTTCTTCTTTATTGGTAAAAAGCGACCATTTATCCACGTATTCAAGCACCAATTCTGGCTTTGTTTTCAAAAACGCAAAATATTTAAACTTATCTTCAAACTTAACAAGCCCACGAAAGCGACTATCATCTAGTGTCGCTTTTGCTATTTCCAAAGCGGTTTTTGAGCCTGAGTCCTCTGATGCTTTGGTTTCATTTGGACAGAGGACCTTCGAGCGATCAGAGTGAACGCACATTTGTGCGAGTCCCTCAGCTACCATGCCATCTATTCCGAATTCGAGGCCATAACCAGTGTGAATAAAGGGATGATACGCACCTCCTAACCATCGAGAAAGCATGTTGTTTTGTTCCTCAAACGCGTATTTCTCAACAGCGCCAACACGCCCTAGCTTTTCAACTTCTTCAATCATAAAATCGAGGTAGTCTGAATAGTACTTTTCATCTCCGAGATGTTCAGTCCATTTGAAATCATCATGTTTTGGAAGTTTAGGCAGTTGGATCTTTTCTTCTTGTTCGTAGACCTCTTTAAGTCGTTTTGCTGAGGCTCCAAGAGAATAGTCAGCCAGAAGCATATGCGCAAGGTGATTATGGAAGCCTTTTTCGTTATTAAAGAAGACATGATGATTCTTTGCATCTTTTTCTAATAATTCTTCAACGAGTATTGTTTCTTCGAGTGAGATAGTCGGTGAATGAGGAAATGCTCCAGGGATATCAAGGTGTGGGAGGAATCGCCCTTTTGAGGGTATGTCTTTTTGAAGATTCGAGATCATTAGAAAGAAGTATATCTGCGATAATTTAGTTTTTATTCTTAAATTTTCAAACAAAACAGTTTAATTTGCTCTGAGTTTTAAACCAATTTTTTAGTATCTCAACTGAATACAGCAGCGAAAGTTTGTATCAATCAGATCTCTCACGAATAAATCCTTCAAATTAATTGTAGTTGACGTTTGAAGCTTTAATTGATAAAAATGTGAGTATTTCTTCGATCTGCGCCTTTCACAATCTTTCATAACACCTTGAATGAGATACTAAAATGGAATGATTTCCTCATTACTTAAATGACAATCCCTTTAAATAATTCAAAAAACTTTTTAGACGTTTACTTTGATTGAAGTGTAAAGATTCAAATAAAGGTGCAGATATATGCAAATTCATGCTATGTGAAATTTAATTGAGCATTCATTTTCATTCATTGTTGTAATGTTATCAAATTTGAAATATTGACATCACTAAGGTACGATTATATTGACTACAATTCTACTGATTTTCTAAAAGGGATTTTGGCCCAAGTTTCATCAAATCCGATACCCTCTGAATTCCAAAATCTTTTGCCGTCTTTTTCTTCCTCATCTTCTGCGATTATACTTTCAACAGTCATACTCGCCATCTTTCGATACACACCCTTCCCAAGCGTTTCCTTAGGATCCCACCTTTCAACTTGCTTCAATGCTCGGATCGCCTTTGGTAGATGCTCATCACGATGATTCACTGCCAATTCAAAGATTTCACGCCAAGATTTCGTAAACTCGGCCTTTGACGATGTAAACTGTTCCAAATGCAATTTAGGGCGCCCTTGTGAAATTGTCCTCCCTAAATCGACAGCGAATTTGGCTTGCAGAAATCTTACCGAGAGCTCCGGGTCAATATGCTGAACGAAGGTGGGCAAAAAGATACTGCTCGTTAGCGCATGCATCAGGAAGAAGTCAAAGACAATTTCTTTATTCGGCCGCTGAGGTCCGCCATACACAGCAGCAGCAAGAACCATTAGCTCGCTCGCTTTCTCTAGCAATTTCTCTTTATCAAGTGAAAGCGACCAGTTTTCCACGTATTCAAGTACCACTTCTGCCTTCTTGTCGACGACAGCAAAAAATTTAACTTCATCTGTATATTTAATGAGGCCATCAAGACGCTTATCCTCAAGCATCTCTTTTGCTAATTCCAGAGCTGTTTTTGAGCTCGGATTCTCTGATAACTTAGTTTCGTTAGGACACAAGGGTTTTGATCGATCCGAATGAACGCACATTTGTGCGAGACCTTCGGCCACCATGCCGTCTATTCCGAATTCGAGACCATAACCAGTGTGAATATATGGATGATAGGCTCCGCCCAAAAATCGTGAGAGCATGTTATTCTTTTCTTCAAATACATATTTCTCAACAGCACCAACGCGACCGAGCTTTTCAACTTCTTCAATCATAAAATCCAGATAATCTGCATAATATTTATCATCGCCCAAATGTTCAGTCCATTTGAAGTCGTCATGTTTGGGTGGCTTTGGCCTTTGGATCTTTTCTTGGTGTTCGTAGATTTCTTGGAGTCGCCTTGTTGACGCTCCCAGTGAATAGTCAGCTAAGAGCATGTGGGTAAGGTGGTTGTGGAAGCCTTTATCGCTGTAAAATATGTGATGTGAAGCTGCGTCTTTCTCCAGCAGTTCCTCAACAAGTCGAGTTTCTTCGAGAGAGATAGTTGGTGAGTGAGGAAACGCTCCTGGGATGTCGAGCTGTGGGAGGAACCGACCTTTGGATGTTATTGCTTTCTGGAGATTGGATATCATTTAAAATAAATTTTTCTGAAATAGATTAGCGTAAGATACTAAGTTTGAGAATAAATAGTTGTATTGAATTGGATATTGAGTGATTCCTAATTGAATCACTCAAAAAACTTCATGTATCAGAATTGAAGTACTAAACCGCTTTTATTTCTGACTGAGGTCCATGCTAAAGACATTTTCAGTCCTTCGTGATACAGGCCGTGAATTGTCATGTGCTGACTAAATTCTTTTGGCTGATTGGTGCTCAATCTTCTTTTCTGAGAAATCCTTTCAAAATTCAAATTTGGACTTTTAGAGGTAATAACAGGAGAGAGATAACTTTCACGTAGTGATACTTTCCAGTACCAGACACAATTGATGGCATAAAGTCATAATATCTCGATGTGTCGAATGAATTGACCATCAAACAAATCTTTTTTGGTAAATTTTTCTCACTCATAATCAAGACCTGCTCCAACATCATTTATTTTTGTAATCTGTTAGAATTTGTGCCGAGAAGTCAAATACTGCAGATACCCAAGAAATATTCTCAAAAGAGTAATTGGTCAAACAATTTTCAAAATTCATCAGCTCATAACTGCAGTTCACTTCCTTTTCGACTCAAAGATCCAACTTCAACCTCTCAATGAAAGTCAAAAGTATTTTTAAAAGATACATCTTCAATTTATTTGAGAAATCTCTTTAATTACAAATATAGTCTCAAGAACAGTCTTAGAATTTTTCGAACTTTCATCCAGTAAAATATCCTTCAGTAAACACCCATAATTTCCCAAAAATAGTAGAATTCCGAGGTCTTCAAGTGTCTATTTTTTTTTCCTTTACGCTCATAAATAGGGTTTGTTGACTCTTATCAATGATTTGTGAAAAAATTCTCAAACCTCATCTAAAATTTATGTGATCCTTCATATGCCGAGATTGAGTCATTTTATTGAGAAATAGTAGTGCATTACAGTTTAAATATCATATTCGATCTATTAGTTAATTTAACTGACCCTCACTACAGTACAAGGTCCTTTTAACAACAGTGTTTATTACTTTGTCGAGGCTATCAGTACAGCCGGAGCTACTTAACAGATACTTTCTATAAATTAAATTAATCTATCAACCAGGGGACGAATGTTCCATAAAGAACTCGCTATAGCTCAATATCGCCTTGATTTTTCAAAACCAAGTCCAAACTCCCTTTTTCAGGAGCTCTTAAGTCAAGGCGCTTATGGGAAAAAACGCCCAACACGTTATTGGGCAACAACGAAACATAATTCAGATATATATGCCATTAAACTATTAAATTATGACGATGAAAACGAATTCAACAGACTCCTACTGCTTCTGATCACCCTTCAAGACCTCGCTCATCCCTATACGCTACCCGTGCACTCGATAGGCTTCGATCTATACAGTTTCAAACCTCCAACTCAGCTATTCTATATTGCCCAATACGCTCCTAAAACTTTATATGATAGTCTCTATACCGATGGCAAAGTTTTCAAAATTGAAGAAATCATCGAACTTGTGTTTAATCTAGCTGACCTGCTGGTGCATATCAAAACGAAAGCGCGCCAGTACCATGGAAATATTAAATCCAACAATATTTATCTGAGTGGTTCTCAGTATGTCCTCGGTGATTGGGGTAGCAGCCCCGAGCTTCTAATGGCTTCAGACTGCGATGATGAATCCGTGGAGTTGCTCCTCGAAAATCCTTATCTGGCTCCGGATCTCAAGCGCAAAGGCCTTGGTCCTCTTTCGAATAAACAGCCGTTCGCTAACGATGTATATTCGCTTGGAATCGTGATATTAGAGCTGACTGGATGCGATGTTAATGCACTTCGAGGAGTTTCTTCTAATTCAGATGTTTATAGAGAGATTATGGAGCTGAATCTTTATGGAAGTGTAACCTCCTTCACAAATCAAGATTTTCATCAGTTGTTGAGGCAAATGGTGTGCGTAGACCCAGATATGAGACCACCGATTGAAAGAGTTCACGAGAAACTAGGTGATTTAAGAGCGAGGTTGAATATATTTACAGGGGTGAGCAATACTGTGAACTTGTTTTCAAACCCTGTGAATGAGAATTCATGCATGATGAGCCTCCTACCTGGTGACAGAGAATCAGCTATTGAACATAAAATCATCCGAGGTATAGCACAGTTCAATAATGGGGACTATGCACTCGCTCTTTCGGAGTTCTATCAAGCATTGAAGGGCATTGAATCTCTGGATAATCCATCGAAAATAATGAGGGCTACAGTGTGTCAGTGGTTTTCGAAAGTATTGATGCTTCAAGGAAAAAAGTTGGGCTACGAAGGAATCACTGACAAATCGTTAGAGTTCGATGAGAATAGTGCTGTTGTCATGGCCTCTGTTCTATCAAAATTTCCTATTGATCACTGGAAACTGGAAAAGTTGAAGAATTTTTCAAGTGTGATAACGGGCAAGGAGTCTTCTTTTGAGACGGCTCTATTACTTGATAAAAGCTTAGAAATTGTGAGTAAAGATGACGCAAAAGAATTCGAAATAATCGTGACATCTGAATGTCTAGAAACTGCTCAGATGACGCCAAAGGATCGTATATATCTTAAATCTTCTAACGAAAGCTGCTTTGAGTTACTCTAACAGTGAACTCATAAGAAGAATACTTTCACTCATTTCTTATTTCTAATTCGTGTGCTACATCCTGAGTGAATAAAATCTGTCTTTATTTTACTTATTATATATGAACTGCTCATCTATGGATTATCCTTTCTATATACTACTTAAGCCATTATAAAGAAGTGGTAAGATAATTATCAAATCGCAGTCGCAATTCATAATACCAATTTTATCAAATATTAAAGTAAAGAGGAAGTTATTAAGAGGATTGCTACTCAATACACACAGAATTAAATTTTTCTCAGATAAAACTGAATGCTTTCAAAAATATGGTGCGAAAAGCGAGAATTCAAGTTGATTCAGAGAGGTGCTCGATAGTGAGAATTATTCTGGATATTTCAAAATTAGGCATCCCGGTTCCATGTAATTCGAATTGCTTTAAACAAGAGTGATTCTTAAATGAGATTCAGTTTTTGGGTGATGCCGGAATTCAGAACAAAGAGACCCTTCTTGAATACCTAGTAGTCGCCAATAACTAGGCACCTTTAAGAGAGCGCACGTGCTTCCTTAAGTAACATTTGACTCTAAATTCCAAAGTTTGAAGGAATCTCGAAAAGAAATAATGAACTACTTTTATTACAATTCGTTCTATCTCATGAGTCGCACGTGATTCATGAAGTGAATTCAGTATTATAAAAGGACTTTGGAAAGATTGATATTAATCACAATTTATTTAAATTCACAAAAAAATATTAACAGCAAAGATTTCAAAGCTAAATGATATCCAAAATCCAACAAACGGTAACAAAAGGACGATTCCTCCCTCAACTCAATATCTCAGGAGCATTTCCTCACTCGCCAACCATCTCACTCGAAGCTACAAAATTAGTGGCAGAATTATTAGAGAAAGATGCTAACGAGCATCATATAATCTTCGATGACAGAGGATTCCATAATCACCTTACTCATATGCTCTTAGCAGATTATTCACTTGGAGCTTCAGAAAAACGACTCAGAGAAATATACAAGCAAGAGGAACAAATGCAACGGCCAAAACCATTGAAACACAAGGACTTTAAATGGACTGAGCATTTAGGAGATAGCAAATATTATACAGATTATCTAGATTTCATGCTGGAAGAAGTTGAAGAGTTAGGTCCTGTAGGAGCAATTGAGAAATATGCGTTTGAAGAGAAGAATAATATGATCGCTCGGCTGTTGGGTGGTGTATATCATCCCATGATCCATATTGGTTATGGCCTTGAATTTGGGATTGATGGCATGGTAGCCGAAGGACTCGCAACAATGTGCATTCATAATGATCTAAATAAGGGACTTATCCCTCAAGAAATCCAATTAGCAAAGGATTCTAGCACATCGGCATTGGACTTAGCGAAAGCAATGGTTGAGGATAAACGCTTTGATAGCATCAAGTCAGCAGGCCCATTTAAATTTATGGCATTTTATAAGCAACCAGAGTTGGTACTTGAATACGTCTCAAAATGGTCTCTTTCGCCTGACAAAGAGGAGCTTTTGAAGAAAGTCCGTGAATTAATGATTCTTGGTGTTGCTGTCTATGCAGGACCTCAGAGCCCGAACAAAGAACCCTTGCTTGATTTCTTCTTGATGCATGTGTTAACCAGCACTCTCTTTCTGCCTGTTTTTGTACAGCAGCTTAGTCCAGAATTAGGAATGAGCTTTCTGAGGGGAAAGCTTGCTATGGACTTAGCTCATTTCGCTGGACGAAATCGCCCTCCGCTGTATTTGGACCGATTTACATCATGGACAACGAAGTATACAAAATCTTGGAGCGAGATCTTTGAATTGGCTGTGAATCATGACGACGAGCACTTTCCTAAAGTAATTCGAGCGTTGAAGCAAGCTGAAATTTGGGATTCTGAAGAAACTCTGGGAAAAGGAGTTTACCGAGCGATAGCAAGCATGACCGTTGAGACCTTATAAGATGTCGGACTCATAAGCATTTGTGATGAATTCATTATGGATGTTAACCACATAAGATTTGTCTACTTTAGAAAAAAAGGTAGAGTTATTGAATAATATAGAAAATTTCGTACATGTTCTTATAAATGCTCGAGTTTCCCAGTTAGTCTTATGCACATTTGATAACAAAAAGTGTTTCTTCTCCAGCCAATTTGTGGTGCCTCTGTATTACCCTGTTCTCTGAGTAGGTGATAGACCAGTTGCTGTATTTATCCCGTACATCTTATAACATGAATATTGCAGATGTATTATCAAGCATTCTTTTTACAGTTCTTATATATATTTATAGTCAGAAGTAAATTAAAATGTAAAGATTTGAATTATTTAAGGAAACAACTAGCTGCCTTATTTTAACAGAAAGGACTTATTCAACAGTTACTATTGCACCGTCATGAGAAGAAGCAGAAGTTTCAAATAGAGATTTGGTAAAATAGAAGCCATTCTGAAACATTCAAGAGCTCCTGGAGTTAACTACTGGATTCTCTCGAGAATGCTGAATTTTTGCGTTTTCAGTAAGAGTGACTCACTTTGTCCAGAACAAGAGCATTGGAAATTTTATGTGAATATTATTATATTACTAACGCAAAATCTGAGTTTTTCCTTTAAAAAAAATTATCGCAACTCATCAAGCAGATTTGTAGGTGAGGATCAAATACCATTATTCTTTGGTTGCCTATGGAGAGTGGATGAGGGTGGCCTTGATTTTCAAAGAGGGTTCTCCGGAAAATCGTGATACAGAAAAATATAGATTTTCTTCAGTTTATCCTGACACGTCAAACCGTCCATGGAAGAGTCAAAAGTTATGGTGATGCTCAGTTATACTCGTCTTGTGATGCGAACGTGCTTCACTAAGTGATTCAGTATTCCAAGAAGCTGGCATTCAAAAATTTATTCAGTATTCAGTAACTGTGACATATATATATTATGATTCGAAGTCAAAAACAAAATAGAACACAAAAATCAAATTAAAATGTTTTCGAAATCCAAAAAATTAACCTCAAAAGATCGATTCTGCCCCCAACTCAACATCCCGGATGCATTTCCTCACTCACCAGCAATCTCACCCGAAGAAACAAAGCTCGTTGCCGAATTATTAGAGAAGGATGCGAATGAGCATCACATGTTCTTCAATGACAAAGGATTCCACAACCACCTTACTCACATGCTTCTGGCAGGCTACTCTCTTGGAGCCTCAACGAAAAGACTCAGAGAAATATATAGACAAGAAGAGCAAATACAACGACCAAGATTACCAAAGCATAATGACTTCGAATGGACTGAACATCTCGGAGAGAAAGAATATTATTCTGATTATCTAGATTTTATGCTAGGAGAAGTCGAAAAGCTAGGTCCTGTAGGCGCAATAGAGAAGTATGCATTCGATGAAGAAAATAACATGCTTGCTCGATTTTTGGGTGGCCTTTATCACCCAATGATTCATATCGGCTATGGCCTTGAATTCGGGATCGATGGCATGGTAGCTGAAGGGCTCGCACAAATGTGCACAGGCGCAGATGTAAATAAAGCGCTTATCCCTCAAGAAATCAAATTATCAAAAAGTTCGAATATCAGTGCGCTGGAAATAGCGATAGCAATTATTGAGGATAAACGTTTCGATGGCATCAAATCAGAAGACGAATTTAAATTTATGGGATTTTATGAGCGACCAGAGTTGATACTTGAATACGTCTCGAAATGGTCTCTTTCGCTTGAAAAGGAGGAGCTATTAGAAAAGGTTCGTGAATTGATGATTCTAGGTGTTGCTGTATATGCAGGACCTCAGAGACCGAACAAAGCAATCGCCTTTGACTTCTTCCTGATGCATGTGTTAACCAGCAGTCTCTTCCTGCCGATTTTCGTACAGCAACTCAGCCCCAAATTCGGAATGAAATTCTTGAGAGGGAAATTTGCAATGGATTTGGCTCATTTTGCTGGAAGAAACCGCCCTAAACTATATTTGGACCAGTTCACATCATGGACAACGGAGTTTACGAAATCTTGGGGAGAAATTTTTGAATTGGCGGTGTATCATGATGATGAACACGTTCCAAAAGTAATTCGAGCGTTAAAGCAAGTTGAAAGATGGGACCCTGAAGAATCATTAGGGAAAGGAGCTTATCATGCTATAGCTATCATGACAGTTGAGAATGTAGTAAGCTTTATTGAAAAGGAAAGAGATGATCGAAGAAGTTGGACGCATGAAGTAGTAGGTTTCGACGAATTTTGGGATAAGATACCAGAAAGAAAGTGGGAGACTCTGGCTGACTTGTCATAAATTGAAATCTGTACTCCATTTAGGTGAAGAGCAATATTCAAATTAAAGTTCATGTTACCTAACAATTTTATTCGTGAATTTGGGCTTTTCATGAATTCATAATAACTCAGTCATAATAGGTCAATTGTAAAAATATTATTCTCAACGTTATTAATCGTAAATTGTTCATAAATTATCGAGACCAGCATTTTTTCTGGAAATTCTGAAATTAACTATTATGTCGTGAAGACAAAAATCTTAACAAAATCCTTTTGAAGATGTCCTCTTCAGCAGTTGAGCTCAGCTGAATTACCTTCCTTTGTTTAGATCTCAGAGATTTTGCAGTCATATCACAAAAAGATCGCAAAAAGAAAGAAATGAAAGAATTTCTGAGCCTCGAATCCTTAGATGTTGACTAATTGCTGTGCTTTATTTTGCAGAGTAATCGCATGTTTGCTACGGATATTATATTATATTAAAAAACTTATTCATTTCAGATGGGCTGTCATGAGAAAAGTGAGATGTTTCAAAGAAATACTTCTTCATTGGAAGCCATTCTGAAAATTTTAAAGCTTGTGTAGTTGAATACTGGAGTTTCTCAATAATTCCGAAGACTCTTCAATGAGTGATTCGTTTCGTTCTGAGTAGGGTGATTCAATTTCGTGTGAGGATCTGGAATTACTGACCCAGAATAATTTCAATTACTCCTTAAAAAGTCTGTTCTCTCAGCAAGCCAGTAAGCAGATAGCAAACATCTTTTTTATTTTACTAAGGAGAGGAATTAGAGAAGCCAGGTACAGGGAAGCTCGATAGAGAAACTTCACATAGTTGAAAAAGATTTTGAAACTTGGAAAAAGTTAGGAAGTATCCAGAGAATGAGGATGCTTTTATGATAGCTTGCTCGTCTCACGAAGAGATCGTGATTCATGAAGTGAGCTCAGTAATCCAGAAATATCGGAAGATACGTAATATTATTCAGTAGTCAGTAAAATTCGCTTATTTAAGGTGAGAGTTAGAGTAACATTTAATCTATATCAGCAAAAAAAAAAAATTAGCTCAAAAGTCAAAATGTTATCGAAAATCAAGAAGACGGTAGAAAGAGGACCGTTTTTCCCACAACTCACCATCCCAGGAGCATTTCCTCACTCACCAACCATATCACCCGAAGAAACGAGGCTCGTTGCGGAATTATTAGAGAAAGATGCGAAGGAGCATCACATGTACTTCAATGACAAAGGATTCCACAACCACCTTACTCACATGCTACTGGCAGACTACTCTCTTGGAGCCTCGGTAAAGCGACTCAAAGAAGTATACCAGCAAGAGGACCAAATGCAACGACCAAAGCCCCAGAAACATAGCGATTTCAAATGGACTGAACATCTTGGAGAGAAAGAATATTATTCTGATTATCTAGACTTTATGCTGAAGGAAGTCGAGAAGTTAGGTCGGATAGGCGCGATTGAGAAGTATGCATTCGATGAAGAAAATAACATGCTTGCTCGCTTTGTCGGAGGTGTGTATCATCCGATGATCCACATTGGCTACGGTCTTGAATTCGGAATTGATGGTATGGTAGCTGAAGGACTCGCGCAAATGTGTACTCATGCCGATCTAAACAAGGCGCTTGTTCCTCGAGAAATCAAAACGTCAAAGGGCGTAGGCTTAACTGCATTGGACATAGCGAAAGCAATGATTGAGGACAAACACTTTGATGGTATTGTAAAATACGAAGATGATAGGAAATTCATGACGTTTTATGACAAAAAGCCCGAATTGATTCTCGAATATGCAGAGAAATGGTCTCTTTCACCTGATAAAGAAGACCTTTTGGACAAAGTCCGTGAGTTGATGATTCTTGGCGTTGCTGTGTATGCAGGCCCTCAACGACCGGACAAAGAAGTAGTCTTTGATTTCTTCCTAATGCATGCACTAACAAGCAGTCTATTCTTGCCAGTTTTTGTACAACACCTTAGTCCAAAGCTCGGAATGAAATTCTTGAGAGGGAAATTTGCGATGGACTTAGCACATTTCGCTGGACGAAACCGCCCTAAACTGCATTTGGAGCAGTTCACATCGACTACAGAGTTTACAAAATCTTGGAAGGAGATCTTTGAGTTGGCCATGGCTCATGGTGATGAGCACATTCCAAAGGTTATTCGCGCATTGAAGCAAGCTGAAAGATGGGATCCTGATGAAACCTTGGGAAAAGGAGCGTACCGAGCGATAGCGAGCATGACCGTTGAGAATGTTATAACATTTGCTGAAAAGGAAAAAGACGGTAAAAGATGCTGGACTCATGATGCAGTAGGTTTTGATGAATTCTGGTTTCAGATACCAGAAAGAAAGCAGCCATCGGTGGCCCATTTATCGTAAAATAACGTCGTACGATTTCCTCTTCTGTTGAAGCGAGAAAAGCAATGCTCATTGTCATGTTGTATAACGCTATCTATCGGCATACCTAATTACGACCCTTTAATTAAAGATGGATTGATCTAATAGTCTATGTACTCACTCATAATAATTCAACCAAGTCAAATTAAATAATTTTAATAGTATTATCTTTTGCGTGTTGCTCACTTAATATAAAGTACCAATGACACACACGTTTTCATTCCCTTACTATTTAACATGCTTTTTCGTTCTAGTTTTAGATTTCCATAGACTCTCAGATTACGTTAATTGATGGCACTTATTTCTTAGTACTTGAATCATAATCTTTTGGTGCTCATTGCGATTTGAAAAAGAGGGTGGTTGCTGTTTAAAGGAGAGCCATCCTACTCAAAATAAGCTCTTTCATAGCTTGACTTATTAAACTTAATATGTTGTTTGTCTTTGCTATTTTCTGTTTAGTTAGTTCAAAAGTAGATAAATTTTTCGCAGAAGGCAATGATCTTCAATTTCCATTCTCCAGAGTTTCCAAAAGAACAAAGATATTTTATGACAAAATCTCCTCATGATATCAGCATAATAATTCTTGAAAATGAAATCAGTAAGTATTCAGAAATAAAGAAAAACACGAAGAATTGTTCAGTATCTAGCGAGCACAACCTATTTATTAAACAAACGATAGAATAACAACTATTTTATTGCAAAGATTTCAAATCAAAATGCTGTCAAAAATCAGAAAAACATTAGAAAAAGCATTCTTCCCTCAACTCAACATCCCAGGAGCATTTCCTCACTCCCCAACCATCTCACCTGAAGAAACGAGGCTCGTTGCGGAATTATTAGAGAAAGATGCCAAAGAGCATCATATATTCTTCAATGACAGAGGATTCCACAACCATCTTACTCACATGCTTCTGGCAGACTACTCTCTTGGAGCCTCGACGAAACGACTCAAAGAAGTATACAAGCAAGAGGACCAAATACAACGACCAAAATTGCCGAAGCATAAGGACTTCAAGTGGACTGAGCACTTAGGAGAGAAGGAATACTACTCCGATTATCTGGATTTTATGATTGGAGAAGTTGAAAAACTCGGGCGTGTCGGCGCAGTTGAGAAGTACGCATTCGATGAACAGTATAGCATGCTCGCACGCTTTTTAGCTGGTATCTATCATCCGTTTATCCACATTGGCTATGGCCTTGAATTCGGGATCGATGGCATGGTAGCAGAAGGACTAGCTCAGATGTGTGTTCACGAAGATCTCAATAAAGCACTCATCTTACAAGAAATGAAAATGTCTAAGAGTTCTAATACAACTCCCTTGGAATTAGCCAAAGCAATGATTGAGGACAAGCGCTTCGATGGCATCATCAAACCTGGAACCCCAGGTATGTATAGGACGTTTTATGAAACAAAGCCAGAGCTGATACTTGGATATGTCGAGAAATGGTCTCTTTCACTCGATAAAGAGGAACTCTTGGACAAAATCCGTGAGTTAATGATTCTTGACGTCGCCGTCTATGTTGGGCCTCAAAGACCGGACAAAGAGATTGTCCTTGACTTCTATCTGATGCATGCACTAACAAGCAGCCTCTTCTTGCCTGTAATGGTACAACAACTGAGTCCAAAGCTAGGAATGAGACTTTTACGAGGGAAATTTGCCATGGATTTGGCACATTTCGCTGGACGAAATCGACCTAAGCTGTATATGGAGCAGTTCACTTCGACCACAGAGTTTACAAGATCTTGGGATGAGATCATCGAATTGGCCGTGCATCATGCTGATGAGCATGTTCCGAAGGTGGTTCGAGCTTTGAAGCAAGTTGAAAGATGGGATCCTGAGGAAACGTTAGGAAAAGGAGTGTACCGAGCCATCGCAAGCATGACCGTCGATAATGTAGTAACATTCGATGAAGGAGAGAAAGACGGAAAAAGGTGTTGGAACTTTGATTGCGTTGGGTTCGAAGAAACTTGGGAAAAAATTCCAGAAAGAAAAAAGCCGTCCATAGCAGATTTGTCTTAGGTTACTGTAATAGAAATCTCACCAATCTCAAATGCGACAATTAAGAGGTTAATTGTAAGACAAAATAGTAGTTGTGTATGCTAATAATGCAATTACTTATAATGAGTTAATTAATTTGATGTTATTTTCTCTTGCTCATGAATATCAGAGAAAAGTTATGAGGGAGATTTTGAGTATCTAATTCAAATTCTCTTATCTGAGATGAACTTATGTCAGTAGAAGTTAACAGAACCCGTGATTCATTAAAATACGATCAGTATTTCAGAGATATCGATAGATAAATGATTCAGTATTCAGTATAAACACTCTTATATATGCACAAATACATGGAGCTAAAATTAAATTAATTTCAGAATAT
>ENA-UOUE01000324-UOUE01000324.1-compost-metagenome-genome-assembly--contig:-NODE-324-length-40033-cov-6.073681_pt1 | contig 40033 bp, 37 predicted proteins | sample MGYA00238146_ERZ747223 | MGnify/ENA primary metagenome ERZ747223 (study PRJEB28781, sample SAMN06268865) | compost metagenome | isolation source: single cell | place: USA: California, Emeryville, Joint...
CATCCAACCGGACAAGCTTGACATAGCTTCGAGGCAGAATTGTACATATATCCAATATTGCAGCCATCAGGATCACATTTACTAGCTCCATTTGTGGTGCACACCTGGCAATTAGCAGCACAGATGCGCTCGCAGAGCTTAGTTTCACTATTATAATTGTATCCATGAGTACAACCAGTAATTTCACAAACCCCAGGGCCAAAAGCACGGCAATATGTGCAACCTGTTCCGCAACTAGCAGAGATTTTATTCTCATGATCATAGCCATAAGTGGATTTAACTTGATCTTGATTGCAGTAACCAGCGCCATTTATTGTACATTTCGAGCAACCTTCGCTGCAGGCGTCACACTGATTGCTTGCTGTCAAGTTATAATCAGGGATGCATACATCGCAAGAACCTGCGCCATTTTTTTCGCAAGAAAGGCATTTAGGAGCACATAGATCACATGTTTTTGTGTCTGGGTTAAAAATCGTACCATTCCTGCATTTATCGGAATCACAGAAACTAGGTCCGTTTAGATTACATCCAAAACAAGAAGGTGCGCAGGCTGAACATGTCAGCGTTGAGGAATCAAAGTAATACCCCACCATGCACCCACCTGGATCACATTTGCCAGGCCCATTGGCATTGCAATTGGCGCAGTTCGATCCGCACGCAACACAAGTAGATGTTTCTTCTTTATAAGTGTATTTGATATTACATGAATTTGGATCGCATTTTTTAGGTCCATTCACAGTGCAATACAAGCAATTAGCCGCACAAGCTTCACAAAGAAGAGAGGTCGAGTTATAGCCGAATTTTGATTTACAGGCGTATTTATCGCAAGTACCTGGCCCATTATCCTTGCAATAATAGCAATTTCCGCACTTCTGGCACTCATTTGTAATCGCATTCCAACCATATCCCCTGTGACAGGCGTTTTCGTTACATACAAACTGGCTGGTTGTGCATTTTGCACATCCTAATGGGCAAGTGCTGGTGAGCCAGAAAGAGATAGCAAATACGCAGAGTAGTAGGCCAAAATATTTGAAAGAGGGCATTTTACCAAATTTCTAAAAATAAACTTAGGAAGTATATTGATTTATGAATTAAAATATTGTAATTTAAACTGGGCTTTTTACTCTTTATCCAGTCGATGATAGTTCATTACTGGGGGTCCATCAAACCCTTTCTAAAATGCTTGCTTCTAAACGCATACAACGTAAATTTTATGGACTAATATCTACTTTGAGGTCAATGACTTGAAATAAATAGATAAATATTTTCCAGCGCTAATCGAAGCTGAATTCAGGCCGTGTTTTTTTTCTAATGTGACTCCCTCCTATGACCGACAATGCTCCTCTTACTTCTAAAATAGAAGGAAAAAGTTTCTTTTTGTATGCATTTTTTAACCAGTTAAGAATTATAACGCTTCTTTTCAAAATTCTATAACAGTGAGTTAACCAGACCTAAAATTGCGATGAGGAATTGCTAGTTACAAGGTTATGCCAAAACGGAGGTCTTCTTCCCACTTTGTCTCATTTTCATCGAGTAGAGAAATTTTTTCATTATCTCAATTTTTCTGTGGGTTGCTTCCTCAAATCTTCTGATGACCGTTAGATCTGATAGGAAATTTTGCATCCTCATCTCTCGAGAGGATCTAAGGAGTTTCCCTTCGATTTGAGATTGAATCGCTGTAATTTTTGAGGAAGAGCCTCTACTACGCTTGGAATAGGGAAGAATATTATAAGATTCGACTCATATTTCTTTAGCCCGGAAAGGCTAGCAGATTTTCCGTGGTCTCATTCAGCTATAATCCATGTTGTTTCAAGGCGCAAGCACAAGCAAGGGAATTACTGGACAATAACCTCTTGGAAACGTGCTAATTCTGAAATAATTTAATCAAAAGCTAAATTCCATAAACTTCAAACTCCAGACATGAAACCGCAGAAATCGAGCTGCAATGTCTTAATTTTCGGATCTATCCTCTGTACCGCTCTGTTCCTTATCACAACGCTCTACAATTACGACAGTCTCATCCACAGTTTGCTCTCACAACACAAAAAAACCACCACCGATAGTAGCGGATTCACATTCAGCGTAAAAGACGAGAGCACAAGTAAGCATTCAAAGCAATCATTCTGTCTCATATGCACTCTGTTGACTAGTCAAACCATTTGAACATAAAAACATCACCAGAGAATCCTTGGGACACCAGACATGGACGTTCTTGCATTTAATGAGCGCATATTATCCAGAAAACCCAACACATTTGGAAGTCGCGAAGATGCAACTCTTTTTCAAAACATTGTAATTTTTTCAATGAATAACAGCTTGAGTTTCCTCACATTACATTAATTAGGGCTGAATTCTATCCTTGCAAGGAGTGCGGAAATCATTTTATGAGACTGCTGCTGGATAATCCGGTCAAGGCTTCTTCACGAAAGGAGTTTATGGATTACTTATGCGGTTTGCACAATAAAGTCAACGAGAGATTAGGGAAACCTATTTTCAACTGCACCGAAGTCGTTGAATCATGGGGTCCAGGCGGAAAGCTGAAACCTATCGAGAAGAAGCCATAGTCGTTTAAGTGCATGATATAGACAGAGCTAGATATATTTTATTCGTCATTCTATCTTACAACTAAATTGCCTAATCATGATGAATGATCAAAGATCACAAAATATTATTTTCCTACTTTGCTTTCGAGGGTAAGTAGCTAGAAATTTACAGGAAAACTAAGCGAAGACTGTCATATAGACTTGGGATTAACTAAGGTTCAATTTAGGAGAGATTTGCTCTGAGTCAGAGAATTTGTTACAAAATTACTAGGGTTCTATTATAAAATTGCTTGTATATTACATTTGTCGAATACTCAACACGAAAGCTCGCCATTATCAAATCATCCTTAAGATCTATAGCTTGATCTTGCTGAATCTGTTGCCAATTTTGTGAATAGCTGAGTTGATTTGTTATGTTATATTGGAATTAAGATATGAAAGGAGGTTTACTTGAGAGTTCATATTCGAATAATTGCTGATGGAGTCCTCATATTTGGCTTTGAGCACATCGAGTTCTTGAATCTTTTCAACCAATTCCTTAGTCTTGTTGGTCAGTTCCAAAACGTTTCTTTCAGCCTGTCGTTTGTATTCTTCTTTTGCTGCCTCACTAACAAAAGTTTGGCAAATAGAGCATTTTAACATGCTTACGAATTTAGCAAATCTCGCTCAAGTTTTTCCATTTGAGCTGCCACATTGCTGATGCTTTCTCTAGCATTGTCTCCTCTGATTTTCTCTCGAAGCGTCTGATGATCTTTCTTCAACTCATCGTACTGAAATCACGCAACAGATAAGTTCTCCTTACAGAATGCAAATAACTACCTGCTTCAATAGCGCATCATAGTCGTTTCTCCTATCATTCACGACCTCTAAAAGTCTCTCAATCTCCTCTTTAAAGTTCTCATTGATCTGCTTTAACTGCTTAATATGACTCTGGTCGATCGCTCTCTCAGACCCGTATTTGATGGCCATTTCTTTTACATCCTATCATCGAAAATCCATTGACATTACTTTCTAATTTGCTGCATTTGAATTCATTTTACATAATTCGAAGCTTTCAACACTTCTATCTGGCTCTTCAGGTCTTCAGTTTCATTTCTATGATTCTCTTGGATCATTCGCAGCTTTTGTCTATTCGTCTCTATCTCTCTTAACTGCTGAATAACATTCTTGGAAAGTTTCTCGTTTTCAGCGGTCAAATATGCGATTTGGCTCTCATGGTCACTGATCTTCTGGTTCAACTGAAGTAAATCTGTCTCATAAGCAGCCTTCTCCGCATCAAATCTCACTTGAAGCTGCTTCGCTTCCTTCGATATGTTATGCAAAATTAGTCCAATGCATATCAAATCGAATTATATACAATTGAGTTTTTCTTATAAACTTCGAATTGTTTCTTCAACTCCTCAATCTCATGAACTTTATCAAGCTCAATTTGCAGATTCTTCTTTTTCAGCTCATCGACTTCTTCAGTCCTTTGCCTCACTTTTTCTCTCGCTGCTTGCAATTCAGCTGTCAAAGCCGTGACTTGGCTTTGAAGGTCCCCAGCAATACCTTTCTGTTTCCATAGTTCCGCGTCCATTTCTTTCTGCTTCTCTCTTTCAAGTTTTTCCTATAACAGCGCACATTTCAACCAAAATCCCAAGGGACAAAGATACCAATTCAAATTTCAGCTTGTGTTCAAAAGCCTTCTTCGCCCTTGTAAGCTCCTCTGCCGCCTCGCGCTCAAGGTCCGCAAATTTGCTTACAGTATCATTCAATTGCTCTAGTCTCTGCTGGTTTAGCTCGCTTAATTTATCGTTCTCATCCATTAGAATCATCATTTTATTTTCTAAATCCGCCGTCTTTTGCTTCAGCCCTGTGATCATTCCTTCAAGGGAACCCCTCTCCTGAGCGAATACCTCATTCAGCTCCTTCCCAAGCTTTTCCTAAGATAATCAGAACTAATTTTCAAAAGGTTTAGTGCGTATTCAATACAATTTCAGCTTTTTTCTCCTTTTCAAACTTTGCTCTTAATTGGTTTTCAGCGGTAGCGGCTTCGGTGAGTTTCACATTCAAGTCTTTAATCTCATTTTGAAGTCTTATCGTTTCTCGTTGAAGCATTCTCATGCTTTCTTCAGACTGCTTCAGAGCGTTCTGAGCTGCCTCTAAGCTGATAAGCTTGGTTTTAAGTGTCGCAATCTCTCGTTCCTTCTCAGAAATCAGCTGCGCCATGCCGTCGTATTCTTTCTCAAGCTTTTCAGCGCGAGCTTTGTCTTGTTCGGCTTCAGCGGTTTTGATTTTAAGCGCTTCGACTTCCTGCGATTTTGCAATGAACTCACTATTTAGACGCTTAAATTCCTTTTGAGTTTCATTCGATGACTCCAATAGGTCATTATAGCCTCTTTGGTAGTTTTCTAACTCTGCTACTCTCGCCTGCGTGGCCGCGAGGCCTTCAACGGCTTTGCTTTTCTCAAATTGGAGCGCGTTGATTTTGTCATGAAGTGGGTCGATTTTCTCTGTGAGTTTTGAAAGCTCTTCAATGTGGATCTTATCGCTGTGGATGGTCTCTGCGAGATTCTGATTTTCTGATAGCAGCAACTGAACTCTTCTTTGAAGCTCTTCATTCTCTTTGCTAAAAATATCTGTCTGCAATGCTTTGAACCTCTGCTCGTCTAATTCAGAGTTTTTCTGAGCAGTAAGCCTCTGAAGCCTCTCATTCTCTTCTCTTAGATATTGGATTGTGTGGTCCTTCGCTTCTGATTGTTGGACCATCATCTTAGCTTCTTCGATTTGCTTGCTTTGTTCTGTGTTCAGCAGATTAAGGCGATTATTTTCGGTAACGATCAAGACTGCCTTTTGAATAAATTATGAGCATGCTGGCTATAAAGGGGATTTACTCTTTCTTCTAGCTCCTCAATTTTTTTAATCAACAGCTCTGCGTTGCCCGATTTCGCTTTTTGGCGTTCCAATTCTTGCTGTAAATCAAACACCTTCTCTCTAAGCCAATCTCTATCATCGCTTAACCGTTTGAGATCTCTTTCGGTTGACGAGTTTTTCAATGCGTGGCTCTGGCCGTTAGGGGTACTTGTTTCGTATCCGCCGGTCTTTTCCCAAAGCAATTGATTCAATCTATCGTTTTCTGTGGCTAATAACGAGATTTTGGAGTACAGATCCTCGGTGTTTGGATGCGAAAGCTTCAATGCCTCGTTTTCTCTGAGACTGTCGTTCAACAGCGAAGTCAGCCTTTTATTTTCTTCAGTTAAGTAGTTAATCCTGCTCATATTCTCATCAGCATTGGAATAACTTCCTCTCGCTTCAAGCTCTCTTGAAAGCTGCGCGATTCTCTCGTTTAAATAAATATTTTCCTTGCCAAGCGCGTCCAATTTTCCTTCAAGCACAGATTTTTCATAGCCGCCGCCACTGCCGCCTCTGGACTGAGCCTTCAACTGATCTATTTCTGCATGGCAATCTGCTAGCAAGTCATTCAGTCGCAGATTCTCATTGACAATTTGTTGAAGCTTGATTTCAAGCTCTTGAGTCTGATAATCACTAGGATGTCCTGAATGACTAATCCTTGTTTGAAGTTTCTCGTTTTCTTTAGTTTTCTCAGCGATTACTCCTCTCAGCCGTTCGAGTTCGCTGTTGGTCTGCTGGTATTCGTATTTCAAATTTTCCAACTCCTTTGTTGATAGTCTCAGTTTCGCGTTTTCGCTTTGAAGCTCCGCGAATCGAAGATTCAAATCTAAATACTCCTTGCTTTGTGTGTTTATTTTATTATATCCCTCCACGGAAGAGTCTTTCAGACTTGCACCAGCGAGTTTCGATTTCAGCTGCTCGATTTCTGAATTCTTTTGAAAAATCACGGAGTTCAATCGCTGTACTTCCTGCGGAGCGTCCATGCTTTTGTCTAGAGAGCCGGGCGACGTTGACTGTTTACCCACGCCTCGTACTACAGCTTCAAGAGCACTAATTTCCGCGTTTGCAGACACAAGCCGCTTGTTCAACCATTCATTTTCTTCTTTTAGAGCGCTGATCTGAGATTCATGGGACTGACTGTTGCTTAAGGACTGCTGTATGCTTTTGTATCTTTCGCCATCGGTGGGAGTTCTCTGTTGCGTATATCTATCATATGGAGGTATATAGCTCCTCGGACTGAAAATAACAATTTAATTAAGACATTACATTGAGATTACCTTTTGTATTCGCCTGTTGAAACAGAGTAGTAGGAATAGTTTGTAGGCTCCTTTTGTTTATATGTTGAATCGCCGTTAGGGGCAGAGTTTTCTCCCTTTCCCACAACCGGAGCTTTTGAACGATCGTAATATTGACTCATTCTCAAATTTTCAAAAGTTAAAAGGTAGAAGTAGTAGCCTAACTAAGAGAAATAAAAAATTATCTTGGTTCTTACCTTTTTAAATTAGATCGCATATCTATAACGGAACCTTCTGAAAACATCAAGCCTCGCTACACTAACTTTCCCACTGCTCCATTCATGATAAACTCTTAAAAATAGACCTTTTGGTCTCTAATCTTACCTTTGTACATTAAAATTGCTTTCATTACACTCTCTGATGAAAGAAATGAGCACAAATTTCGCGCTGATTATGATTAAACTCCTTAGTAAAGTTATCGTAATACAATTCAACAGAAAACCATAGAACACTATTACGACACCCTAAGTAACTGCAAAATCTAAGTTCGAGGCTTACTATCTATTTAAACTTAGAATCTTTCGCCTCTAATTCTTCTAGCGAGGGCCAAATCCTTAGACATGATAGTAACTCTCTTGGCGTGGATAGCGCAAAGGTTGGTATCTTCGAAAAGAGCAACGAGGTAGGATTCAGCAGCTTCTTGAAGAGCCAAAACAGCGGAGCTTTGGAATCTGAGTTCCTTTTGGAATTCATGAGCGATTTCTCTCACCAATCTCTGGAAAGGAAGCTTTCTGATGAGGAGGTCAGTGGATTTTTGGTATTTTCTAATTTCTCTGAGAGCGACGGTACCAGGTCTGTATCTGTGTGGTTTCTTAACACCACCAGTGGCTGGGGCGCTCTTTCTGGCTGCCTTGGATGCGAGTTGCTTTCTTGGGGCTTTAGCACCAGTGGATTTTCTTGCTGTTTGTTTCGTTCTGGCCATTTTTCTCTTTGATTTGTCTTTTGTACTTTTTGCTTACTTTGTATATTATAAACTAACCGTCTTGGCGCCTTGGTATTAAATCGGCACGGCAATAGCTTCAATTAAACGCAACGATCTTATTGGTCCTCCAAAAGATCGCTGCAGCAATTAGATCCTAACGATCAACACATCAAACTGCTGTTTTGAGCGCGAATTTGAATCCGAATTTATTGGAAATCGACCAATCAAATCAAAGATTCTGAAAGCAATAGCTTCAAATAATTAATTCAATGCAACTGTTATTAACAAAAAAATTCATTAATTTGAATAATCAAGCATAACGAATGGTCGGACAAGGAAAAGGAGGTAAAGGTGTCGGTAAGGTCGGCGCCAAGAGACACGCTAGAAAGACAAACAAGCCAAGCATTGAAGGTATCACTAAGCCTGCGATCAGAAGATTGGCTAGAAGAGGTGGTGTCAAGCGTATTTCCACCTATATCTACGACGATTCCAGAGCTGTTTTGAAGAGCTTCTTGGAAAACGTCGTCAGAGACGCAACAACCTACACTGAGCACGCCAAGAGAAAGACTGTGACTGCTTTGGATGTTGTTTATGCACTTAAGAGACAAGGAAGAACCCTCTACGGTTTCGGTGGCTAAGAGAGCCAAGTTTTATGTCCTTATGTAAGAGGTTGCTGTCTAAGGATATCTATAGCATGCTTTGGTTTTATTTCGTAAAGGAATTTGTTTTCCATAACCTTGCATATGTTATTCTGTGATAGCTCCTGGTAATTATTATACTCTATTCCAACAAAAAAAGTGGCTTGTTTTGTCGATGTCAATAGTTAGCACAACCTTGCATATTTGTTGAGAGCAGTGGAATACGCTGGGGAAATAAGCTCAGGTAGACTTGACCAATGGCAAATATTCCGTAGTCTACAAAGAAAAACCAAAAAAATACAGCTATTTTTTGAAAATTATGGCTTCTTGCAGAGGTCCGAAGGGCAGTCGAGTCTGAAAATGCTTGCTAAAGAACCTTGGGTTTCAGGAGAAAGCCAGCATAGTTTTTTCCATCACAATTCCTCAAAAACAGGAATACTCAAAATCGATCGGGTGTTAACACTCGACAAGGAATCTATTACTCTGATTATTGTCAAAGGGACCTGAATGGTCAGAAACGCAAATTTTTCGAAAAAAATCAAATAAAGCAAAATCGTTCTCAGAGTCTCATTCAGTCATTGGGACATACATCATAGGTAGCTCGTTAATATTCAGCAAATACGCGGATTCTCAGACAATTCAATATATAGCGCTTTTTTCAAATGTTATCATTGAAGTAAATTGCTAATCTCATGCAGATAACTACAAACACCTTCTTAAATTATTAGTACACTCTTACTTACTCTGTTATTTCATGGTTCTCACGATTTTCAGTACTTCTTGCTTTTTTTACCTCTTCCGCTGTCTTCGTACCCATTTCCTTTCTTTGACCGTTTCTTCTTGTCGACCTCTCCGTATTTATCCACATAATCCTGGAGCTCTTTTTCGTATTTCTGTTTCGCTTCCGCCGTTTTCTTCTCGTATTTCGTTTTGGTGTTGGCATCAATAGCGTTCCATTTCTCAGATATCAGCTTTGTGAGCTCAGTGATCTTCAAGTCGGGGTTCTCCTTTTTAGTTTGCTCGTATACGTCTCCTTTGTATAGGAAAAAGGCCGATAATGGTCTCTTTGGAGGGTCTGGTCGGTCTGAGTTGACTTTCTTTACCATGGTTGAATTGAAAGCTTATGAAAATCTGCTATAATTTCTGTAAATGATTATTATTATAATGGGATATAGCCATTTTTATATGCGAAAATTGCCGCCAATTATTAGCTGATTTATATTTGATTGGTGAATTTGATTTAGTATAGGATATGATTTTGAATTCAACCACTACGCAGTTGTGATTTAACTTCAAATTAGCCTCTTTTTGAAAACTAGACCGCCATTTTCAGAACCTCGCTGTAGGGAAAAAGTAGGATTAGAGTATGAATTATTGCTGCCAGTGTTAGCATGAAAAGGGCGAGGAGCTGCTGAGAACATCTAAATCCATAAATTTTCTAGTTTTGTGAACGAAGGTCAACATGGAACAAAAAACTCAATGCAAACAACTTAATGATTAGTACTGTCGCCAAGCTTCAACCTGAGAGAAACAAAGAGACCCAATGGAGACTTCTAAGCTGGAGTTTGAAAAAATTTAGGAAGATTTTAAAGAAGATTCGCCTGCTAGAGAGTAAGAATTCTCTCTTGTTAACGAACCAGTGGGAAAGGCCCCTTAGTACATAGCATACATAGTGGCTATAATCTTTGGGCTTCTGAGAAACAGGAACAGAGCAAACATAGGAATTGCATGCATTTGAAGCGATACCTTAAATCTGGCTCAGAAATGGGAGCCTATAACTCATAAGTGAGTCATTAACTGTTAGAGTAGAAGAAAGTAAGTAGCACTTGATCTAATGAATCTAATCTAAACTAGGTTCTAAACAGGTTTCGAAGCGACAATGCTGAGATTGGTAATGCACGCATTTTATTTCAAATTAGAGTAGTTTAACAAATTGATAGTCTTCGAATTTTTTACGAAAAGAAATTTACTTCGATAGATTGTTTGAAAATAGAATCTAGCGCATATAGATATAAATATAACACTTTGAAAGACCTTGGTGAGAAGAATATTACGACTCCAAACTGCATTTCATCATTCAAATGCAATGTTTTTGCTTGATGCATATAAAATATATCGGTTAATTCCATCTTCATCTCATCTAAAAAAAGAGCTTCGACATATTAACGTAGTGACAACCTAGAAGTGACCTTTGAGCCAAATGCGAACCTCGAGGCTCGTTATTCAAAACTAGTCTAGTTTTGCTTTTCAGAAAAACGTATTATTATTAGGACGGTATGACCAAGTAACCAGGCTCATAGTAGCTTTGATAATTGCGAAACTCACTCTATAGTCATTTATTGAGACAATTTTCGAACGTAACAACAAAGGTAGCAATAGTCTCTGGCTTTGCAGTTAGCATACATAGCCTTTCATTTGTTGCATTTAGTACCGAAATCGCAAAATGCTTTTTTTCCGAGTTCTGGATTATTTAATTGCTTATTCTTTCCTTGCACGTGTAAATCGCCTCGATGAAACTCCTTTGCTGCCTATATTTCGAGACTTCCATTGAATAAAAGCAAACAAAATGTGTATACAAATGTAGAATCAAGTATCGCTCAAACTAAACCGGTTTCGTTATTCACTTATTTCTTCTAAAGCGCCTCCTACTAGGGTATTTCTCTCTTCTCTACAATGTAAAAGGACGATAGCTACGGGTAGGCCAGAATTCCTAAACGATCCCTCGTGCAATTAACAAAGACATTATTCACCCAAATTAAAGTTGATTTCAACGATATTTCAGTGTAAACAAATCAGCTTTTAAACCGTAAGATTTAAAATAATGTGTCAGTGTTTGACTGCCTGCAAATTCGAAAAGTGTCAAACGAAGTTATAAAAAAAAAAATCTCAGAACAAAAAATTCCTTTAAAACCTTTCCTTACACAATATGAGTTGGCTCAAGCATGTACCACACCTATTCTTTCCGCCCTTGTACTTAATTTTGCCTTAGGATACTGAAGGCGGAGCAGATCTCGCTTACAAGCAAAGAGAAGTCCCTCAATCTCAAGGTGGAGGCAGCTTCTTCACTGACCCTCAAAGCTATAATGAAAATGTAAGAATACTCATACCTTTTGCCATGCTCAGCTTAACACTTGGTTTCAAAAGAGTCGTGCAGTGAAAGCACGTTCTGCAATGAAAAATGAATTCAAGAACGATTTCTTGATGCATCAGATGATGGCCGAGAAGAAACGTGAGGAAAAACTCGAAGCGAAGTAAGAGCACCTATCTGAGTTTGTATTTAAACTTCTTAGACGCTTCAACTCTGAAAAAGCTTATGAACAACAAATGAATGTGCGACGCGACTTTGATGAGAAGCAAGAGGAGAAGCTCCGCAAGCTGGAGAAGCAGAAATTCTACCAAATGCAGCTCCAGCAGCAAATGCAAGATAATTTCGATAGAAAACAAGCTCAACGGGCCAAGGAGAACGAAGAGTCTATGTATATTCGAATCGATATTGTCTTTCTAACCTTTTCGTAGTAAATACCGCTCGCCTTTTAACAGCGGCGTACCTCAGCACACCCGAGACATCACGAACCGAGACCAGCTTGAGGCTTTGGAAATAGAGAAACGAAATCGCAGGGAAAAGCAAGATGAATATGCCAGACAGCTCTCAGCTCAGCTCTATGAGCAGAACGAGAAAAAGCTGCTTGAAAGACACCAAAGGTAAGCTCTGGTTTCATTAAAATTGGAAGTTTTAATCGTGTTTTGTTTAGGAGATCAGGCAATCCAGGATCTAATGACGTCGATAGTCTCGAGATGCTCAAGAGACAGCAGGATCAGCTCAAGAAAAACTACGCTGACTCACTCCAGGAGCACGTCTACCAGCAAAACAATTACAAACAACAGCAAAAGGAGAAGGAAAGAGGCGATCAGAATCTAACAGGTCTCGATATCGGAGGAAGTTATAAGTTCAATGGGCCTTCCAAGGAACAGCTCAGAGCCGACCTGTTGAACCAGATCAAACAGAAGGAAATTGCCAAGACGAAGGAAAGCGGTCGCAATCCTTATGAAAAGAACGCTCCAAATCCTTATGAGAGAAATGCACCTAATCCATATGAGAAGGACGCCCCGGCCGAATACGATCAAAACCCTTACGAAAAAGCCGCCTACGAGAAAAATGCGCCATCTGATTATGACCGCAATCCTTATGCCCAGTACGCTGGCAATCCATATGAGAAGAACGCGCCAGTAGACTATGAGCGTGATATTTACGAGAAAAACGCACCGGTTGATTACGACCGCAACCCTTACGAGAAGGAAGCACCCCTAGATTATGATTATTATGGCGATATGAAAGGACAGAATCAAGAAAATCCTTATGCGGGAGGATACAAAGAACCGGTTAGTGATAACCTAAGCAATCCTTATGCGAACGCGCCGCTGCTGGCTGGAAAAGGCAGCGGGTTGAAACAAAATGCGGGAATAGATATTTTCGGAAACCCCACCCGCCAATAGTACTAAACCATTACCTTTTCTCGTTATTTACCGTATCATAGTGGAAAACCTACGAAACAGAGAGACGATGGCTTTGATATCTTCGGAAACCCTACAAAAAGTAACCTCTTTGCCCCCATCTCTCCTAATATTGTTCTTAATAGGAAGATAATGCTTGAAATAATGAATTAATCTCCACAACAAAGTATCTAAGCAAGCAACCTGCTTAGCTTGGGCAAGAATTTATTAGATTGAGTTTCTGAGTTAATTTCTATAGAAATTATGAATTAACTAGCTTATCACAAGGCAAGATTTTAATCTCTTTAAGAGAGAGGTTTAAGTTGAGTTAATGAATTAGTTTCGAAGCAAAATCTATATTAATTTGTTGCTACTTGCTGCACGTTACTTTATCTGAGAATTTTCACTCGTTGTGGTACACTCCAATATGCTCTTAACTCTGAAATTTGGATTAGCATTTTCTTGGTGAGAAAAAATTTAGACATAGAGGAAAAAAATATAATGCCCCTTATATACATGTAAAACGCTTTCATTAGAAGTAGGGCGGCAGAATGGGGGTTCTTATTTCAAACACAAAGACTAAATATATGTAGACATTTATAGATATAACAAATATAACAATAAGGTCATAATTAATCATAAATTTCAAAACAAAAAAAATAAAAAATATCTTCAAACACAACAGCTTCCTTCTCTGGTCTCTGGACAATTTACTATCTAATTAGAGGGCCTCATACACAATACTCTTTACATAATTGAATTAGGTTCATAGCTTTTTAATTCGAATTAAGGCATTTAATTGACCAGCCAACATACGAGAATATATGAGCAAATCAAAGCGCAATTCTCTCATCTCGTGCCCTGTCAGGGAAATCCTATTTGAGATTTACTCGAAGAGGTTGAAGTTCCCATCAAAGTATATCTCTTGAAAGGCTGGGGAGTTTGAGACAAATTGCCTCTTTTGGTTCGCGGTCTTGTGGAAACTCCAGTTAGAAAAATTCGTGTTGACTCTCTTCGGGGTCAATCCATCAGCGAAATCCTCAAGGGGGCTCTTGACCCGCAAAGATATTAGGTGAATATATAAAACTCTATCAATACCTTCTCATTGGTTGGGGTCGAGTTATCAGTCTCGAGTTTCTCTTCAAAGAAGTCATCGATGAGCTTATGATCATCCTTTGCGGAAGAAATAATCAACGACTCTTGGACTTGCGTGTGTTTTGTCAGTTTGTCAGTGAGAGTTTTCATGTTCAAATCGTATTCATCGGGCATGTGCCTTCGATTTTCTATGAAACTGAGCGTTAGGTGATAGCTGCCTGAAGGGCGTACCTCGGCCATCTTTAACTTCATGCATGACTGAAGTAAACACAGTCTTGACCGTCTCTTCGCCGTAAACCGCGCTGAGTTGCTTAACTACTTTCTTCAACAGATCTTCCTCTTGTCTGTGGATTTTTTAAGGCAAGGTATCAGTAGAAATATTACTTTTTCTTATCGTATTTCGACTGGAGGTATTTATTCTGATGAGTCAGGTCGACAATCCTCTTTTCCACGTTTTGGACGTGCTCGGAGAGGTCTTGGTGGACTTTTTTCAAAAATGAGTTCTAAGAAGGACATCATTAGGAGTTATTCGAAAAACTAGCCATTACCTGTCGAATGAGCTCTTCGTAGCTAGTTTCCTCTTCTTGGCCTCCATAAAACGGCACTTTCTCTGGGTCTTGAGGCGAAAGAGGGTATTTATCGTTTCCTTTTCGTTTGATATATTTCAGTAAGCCTTTTTGGCCACGTTTGAACATTCCGTGTACAAACGCGTTATCGAAAGGGTAGTGTTTTTTCTTTCTGAAACTGTACAAGTTCAACTAAAGGACAAAGTTGGCCCCGTTGGAAAGAACATAGTACCTGTCGCACAAACGACGAGAAGTTGTTGTGCTTGAAAAATATTGGAAGAACCTGCTCAGCGAATTCAGTAGGTTTTTTTATCAGCATAGCGCAGCCGTCGTTGCTCCAGCTGACGTAGTCTTGGTACCTTGGATCCTATTTTCCATGGTGAGAAACACAACACCAAGAGCCTTTACTTCGATCATCTGGTAGATGATCCCAATGAATTTAGGAATCCGCTCGGCTGCCTGTTTACCTTGGCTTACTTGGTTACGGAACATAGAGTCAGACATTGATTGTTGAAGGTTCTTCGAGATATTAAGTAAGTCCCCTATTGATAATCTGTCGAAAGAAATCGATTATTAAATTCTATAGTAAGAGGGTTATAAGGACACAAACGCTCTTGTTTTCCGGGTATCTTTCTGTTTAATTAATTCGTGCACCTTGAGAAATTATGGGACCATGAATATATTTTGCGGGCGCTAATACACAAACCTATGGACTTGATTAATTATTTCAATGGAATTGTTTTCAGCTGGGAAATTTCTAGAGCCCTTCTCAGAATATTCGATCATGACGTAATTGCAGATCCCATGAAATTGCTTTTCACCTTTCGCGACGGTTCAGAGGGCTTTCCGCTTGAAAGTCCATGGCTACATGTTTCATGGAAAGCTGAAATGACCGTGAGAAGGACAAAACAGGTCTATTTTGGCTGGGAATGGAGGTTATCAATGCCGCAGCAGCCGATTAGCTCGATTAAGTCTGAGAGTGATGTAAACCATTAATTTTTAGAATTTTTCTTAGAAATTTTCTTATAACTGGTTTTTCAATGATATTTTCATAATAGTACTGAAGTTGAACTGAATGAGCTTGTGCCTTGCAAAAAATAAAATTTCAGACTTCTTAGAATATTATGCCATGATAAGAGGAAGAGAAAGATCTTATTAGCAGCAGCCGACGACCAGCATTCGAAAAGTTGTCGGTAACAGAGGGGTCTAAGTGTTATAATGGAATTAGATTTTTCTGGCCATTGGCTTTGTTAAATACTCATTGGAGCGTTGCTTAGATCTATTTTCTATTAATTTTCAAAGAAATGGACCCTTCTATTAGCAAGGTATTTGGGAATATGATGCTGGTTTAATGTCCGTAATCTATATATGGTAAGTTACTAAAGGCGTTAAGAAAATCGGAACACGAAGAAAATGCCGAAAAAATCCAGGAGCTATTTCATAATTAATCAGTTAATGCTGCAAATACAATTTACACAGGCTGGATTAGCGAGGGTAATTTCAAGAAGATGCGTCTACTGACCAGCAGTTACAAGATTTTCGAATATTATATTGAAGGAGTTAATCGAAAATTCTATGGGATAGTGCAGGCTGTGAAATGTGGTTGATCACATAACTTTCTAATGAATTAGGTTTTGTCCGTTTGTCTCTCAAAGAAATCGACTTTAGTGTTTCACTGTTTGTAAACTCCCCTTATTCGGTAGTTTTCCTAAGTTCTTTTATAGAGATAGCCTGTTTTGCAGAGATAGCCATGGTTTTGAAGTTACCTTCTCAGCAATTAGTATTATGGTACACGTGCCATAAGAGAAGAATAGTGCTGCATTATGTCTGGTATGCCTTAAAGAAAGAAAACTGCAATCACCTCTCAGTTGCTGGAACAGAGAGTCGCTGTCAAAGTCAAGTGTGAATACCACCAAGCGATCGAGAAATTTAGGCTTTCCTTTTTGTTGCCAAATCGCGTTCGCTTTAATTATTACATTGAGGAGGAGTTAATATAATGCAAGAGATTTAATCTCTTTCAAAAATTGAATCGCAAAAGCTAAGCTCAAGCGATTTGAGGTTATAAATGTGAATTTTCTCTCTCTCGCTTTCTCTCTTTCTTGAATAGTTGTATTGATTTCATTAAGAGCTAAGAGACACAACGAAATCATAATATGCAGAGGCTTTTGAGCGGCTATTGAGCAAATTTCTCCTTTTGGCGGTATCGAACCAACTCATGTGGATAGATGCAAAATATATTGTCAAAGCTGCTATGATAACTAAAACTCACATGGGCAATGAGTTTTCTACGATAACTATTAAAGAATCTCTTCAAAGGTATTTCCTATTTCAATCTTGTATCATACGCGATGCTGCGTTTTTTCTGGTACTTTTGTCAACAAATTTATTTTAAAGATAACTTGCTCTTACTCTGAGTCTACCCAACGAACTGAATAGGAATAAATAGAATTTTAATTAATGAAGTATCTATAGAGACAGTTAAGAACGATTCTATTACTTATTCGGAATTTCAAGAGGGAAGCATTGATTTCTGAAAACATAATTTGTTAAGCCATTTGAGAACTCACTGGGTCTCAGTGAACAGAAGGTAAATTTATTTATCGGCGAATCTCAGAATAAACCCTTGATTCTTAAATCGCATAAGAACAAGCTTAGCTGTGAGTCCAACTGAATTATATCTATAATTATTTTAAGAATGCAGCTACCCTGACTCACAAAATCGTTAGTTTATCCAAGCAAATTAAGAAAAATAAGCTTTCATGAAACATCTCTATAGAAATTTCACCTCCGAAAATGATTCATTATTGTTATCTTGAACGAATATAAATGAGCCTATTACCAAAGCAAATAGCGCAGATAAAGTCCTCACTGTCTTTGAACTCGTTAGCAGCCTGAAAACGTGATTTTCTGAACAAAAAAATGGGTAAAAGTAAGAAATCAAAGCATTTGAGTTAGAATTCAATAAAACTATACACTTCCCCAAGATTCCCGACATCATGATGTGTGCAGAAAGGTTCCTTGGTCTCTGGTGGGAGAATGCGACTAGCAACTTTATTAACGCTTGGCAATGGAACAAAAGGAAAATTCAGGACGTCGGCTGCTAATTTTGAGCAGCTCGCAAACACACTCCATGGAAATGAAATACAAAAATAGTTAATTTTCCCAGCAAAGCCTCTATCTTGAGGAGACAGAGTGCTTTCGTCATAAATCAATTTAAAATCTTCCTCTGCACAAATTAAATTTAGCATTTTGTCCTTGCCAAGGCATGAAAATTTTTTCCCTTTAGTACTTTGCTACCGAGCCGTGTTTAGACATACCTGCCTCATTAACTATAATGATTTCGAATAGAGCTCTCTGATATCACTCTGCCATTAATCTATCTATTCTTAAAGGACCTGAAGAAGCAATTTGACTCCTTTTCATCATGAATCGGTTGGGATTCCTACCCTCGATTTCCTCAGCGAAGAAAGACTAAGATAATTTCCATTGTAATTCAAAATCTGATTCAAGATATCTCATTTTTCCATAAAAAATCCTTCATCCAGCATAAGCGCTGGCTTTCTCACAAATGGGACCTCAACTCTGCTAACGATCTATGTCCTAGTGCCATCTTTCGGATCCATTAGGTCCTTGCAACCTCAATTCAAAAATTTCCCATACCATTCCATTTGAATTTCTAAAAGGTCTTATTGAGAGAAATTTCATACTTCAAGACGGTTCAAGTCCATAGCTAGATGCCAAAGCTCGCATAAAGAGCTGTATTCTGCCAAAGCGGGCTTGAGAAGGCCTTTCTGATTTAACGCTATTCGAATGCATTTGGCTCTGTTAAACTTTTTGATTAAAAAATATATTAGGTAACGTATTAGAACAAAGGAACAATGCATTAAATTGAGACCACGAATTTACTCTGGCTCGACAGGTCTGGTAAATTTAACATCAAGCTTCTGAATCTTAATATAAATTTTGAAATTCGAGACTCTATGAACGCACAAGAGCCCAGCCCAAGTGAGAAAACTCACACTACACATGCATGTTGCTAATCATTGATTATTTATCTTAGGATTTCCAACTAAACCAAAGCAACAACCGCGATTTTACTCAGAACATGCGATTAAGAAGCTCCAAGATCTTTACATACAAACTCTCTTCCAAATCCAGAACTCCAAGCAGTTTGAAAAACTCCTTGAGTTTCTCTGCAGCCTCTACGGTTCCTTTGAACTCGACGAAGGCGTCGATGTGTTTCAGAACCCAAAAGACTCTGTGATGCTCTTTTGCGACGGAATTGACCGGAAAGCTGCTGATGTGTTGTTTCCAGCCTACTCTGAGTTCATTTCGCCTTCCCAGATGAGCATAAGCGCCTCGAATCATAATATAGCGATGGTTGTTGATCATTATGAACGAAGAATCGAAAAATTAGAAAGACAGCTTCATGAAAAAAGCCAACGTAAATTTCCACGGATTAGAACATTAGAACTGAGCCTTAATAATATAGAATTGCAAGAAGTTGTTGAGCGATCGAAATCGATTATCAGTTCTTTACTAGATGCAGCGAATCGAGATCAACGGAAACGTAAACCCTCCTTTGATTCAGGAAGATCCTCGAATTTCAGCAAGATCCCTGAGGAAGAGGAGGAAGAATTTCAAGCTGTTGACCCGAAGACTGAGAGTATCTTTCGGCAGCTCGAATTAAATGGAAAAAATTTAATTCTATATTAGGAGTTTCCAGGAGGCACCAACCGACGCCAAGTATCATCTCGCTAGGAGAATCTCCCGCGGAGGATGAAAGACCCAGACCGCTGCACCCAACCACCTTAGAAATTCGCAGTTCGCATTTGCCGATGCATGAAGAGACGCTTGGTAGAAGTGATCATCAGATTTTATCGTCTAAGGAAAGAAAAACGGCACAAAAAAACGCGCTACCTCAAAACTCCGCGACGGAAAACGGTCTCATTGAAAAGGTGAACGGCAAGGTCTCGCAAATTATCAAATACACTATACATATATCATCACTCAGCGTGATCATCGCGTTGATTATTTTCAGTGTGTCCGCCGTTGTGACCAGAATTGGCCTCGATAATTTGGGTGTCATGAAATTAGAGCTCGTTGACCAAGCGATCTGCTCGGCAGTAGACCCAGCAAAGTTTATGAAAGATCTTGAGTACGTTACAGGCCCTACGCTCATCGCGCTGTCGGTGGTCTCGCTTGCTATCTCGATCGCTAACTATGGCCTCAGGCTCGCATTGGAAAACTTGAAAGCGAAATGCTCTTCAAGCCAGCTGTTCTGGATATTGCCATTATTTGCTTGCATTTTTGAAATGGTGGCTGTAATGTTCATGTTCAAAGGGAAAAACACGCTGTCGGACCTGCAGATGGACCTCTTCAAAATGATATCTATGGATTGCGTTAAGTACCCCGACTCCGCGGTCACTGTGTTCAATGAGCTGTGTGGGATATTCGGAGAGCAATTGATGTTTACGGTGGTTGGAGCGATACTTTCGATCTACCAGCTGGTATTTTACATCTCAAATGTGTTTGTCATCGATTTCATGCAAAGTCTCAAGCAAATCGCGTAGAATTTAACGGATTTAGTCACTATTAATTTATTTTTAGCTATATTGGCCGTTGAGGCCAGCCAGACCATTTTTTTGCTTAGAAATTATATGTGTGCTATTGTTGTTTGCTTTATATATCCATATTTGACAGTCAATAAAGAAATTATATCTGAATGTCATGAATGACTAGTGATCTCTTTCCTTCATAAATTTAATGAAGGAGTTATCATCAGGTTCTCAGACTTATAAAAAGCTTTGTCTTTTCATTGTTTATTGTTTGTTGGACTCTGAAAGCGATCGGAATACGCAACGCTCATGAGTAGCAATTATTCCAGTTTTAATCCAAATTCAGTTACGCGAACGTATCTGTTAATTAACTTAAGTCCTTAGCTTAAATTGAGCCAATAATTATCGTTAATTTGTTAAGTAAACGTTGAATCTAATCACCATGGCGCTTCCCAAACTCGATCCACCTTGTTTCAAGCTTCCTTTCACTGAACCTGAGCTCTCGACCGACTACCAACCTTTTTCCGCTTTAGACTCTTACGTGATGAGAATTTCTCAGCAACCCCCAAGCGAGATCGAAGAAACCATCAACAAGCTCGTCGCTGCGATGTCAAGGCCCACCACAGATAACGGGTTCAAGGAAGCGATCCGAAACATCGAGGAAGCAAGAGCTTATCAGGAGTCAATGGTCCTCCAGACAGTCATCCACATGAAAAACTTTGATTTTTTGGAGGATGTCTGCAAGTACAATCACTCTCTAAACAAGGACTTCCTCCAAAAGGCCTCGATAAGCGAGACTTACGACTACTGCAACGAAAAATTCAATCATTTTCATCCTAATCGATACATAGGAGGTAAACAAATGTCTTATTATTTTCCTTGTAACCGATTAATGGTTTCCTTTAGGAAAAGAAAGTAATAGCGATATGCAGCTCGAGGATCACCTGTTTTTCGATGATTCGAATAAAATCAAACAAAAGCATCCGGCGTCGTGCTGGATGGATGAAGAGCTTGAAGATTATACTAACAAGAAAGATGATTTCTCAGAGACGCTGGGAGATGAGATGGATATAGCGTTGTCTCCTATTGAAGACTGTAAATCAAAGAAGTTTGTGTACTATTCGTCGAATAAGAAGCTTGTTTTTGGTTTTGATAAAGTTGAGAATCTGATCGATGACAATGTCATTGAAGAGGCTAATCGGGATATACTCAAGGAGCTTGATCATAATATCAATTTTGATCACCCTTGCTATCAAAATTCTCGCTTTTAAAACCAAACCGCTGTGAACAGAGTCAAAGAACTATTAAATGTTGATAGTTCGTGTCTTTGCGGAGCAGAATCCGTAAAATCATTTTTTCAGAGTAAAATTTTAACACTGATTACTTCATTTTTCAATTTCTACATAGTTGCATGCTGCGTGCTATTTGTTAATAGTTTTTGAGATACTAGCCAACAACGTTTCAATATACTTTTTCAAAACAGCTTTTCCAAATAAGTTTTCTATAGAATTATCGGTGTTACAGCGAATTCTCCGCTTGCAAGGAATTCGGTACAAAAAAAAAACAGGTTGGAGAGTCCCAAAGTGAAAAAACATTGAGTTGTAATAAATTTTTAGATGAGATACGTTGATGTCTACATACCGGCTTTTTCGAGTTTTATAGTGGCTAGTACATCGCTTTACGTACTGTTAGATTATAGATTTGTATCATTAAGTAGATCCATGCGTTCTAGCTGCTATTAATGCAATTTAAGAAATAGTTGCTCAGTAAATAGCAATTCACACCAGCACTCCGCTAAATGCTGAACCAAGCACGATTTGGTTAATATGAAGATGGCTTTGAGTCGAAGTTTGATGTCCATTGTACTCTTAATCACTCCAATCACGATGTAATGACAACATGATCCGAAACGACACTTTTCAATTCAAGAGGGAAATACGAGGAGTAGGAGGAGCTCGAGATAGCTAGGCTCTTGAAAAGCTATTTTTATTCATATTTCTATAATTTGATATGAATATCCTTCTCTAACTCCTTTCACTGATGATTTTACGACTTTAATCAGTGCATATCTATTTTAATGCAATAAACTAATTAAAAAGCAATCATTTTAATTAAGATAAAAAACATGAAAAGCTCTGTTTATCTCCATTATGGACACGATCTCACCTTGAGGAATCTTTCAATCATTAATTTGAAGACTTGACTCATCTCTCTCGCGTGTTGCTCTTGCTGCTGCCGTAAGTATAAAACCATTCACAGCAATGTTAACTGTTTGCAGAAATTTTGGCTTCCTATCCAGCAATCAAAGCAAGACAAGTTTTTGAATGCAATCGAGCTTTTTCGATTTACTGAAATAAATTTTTGAGAAAAACAGGTGCGGAAATTTAATTTCTCAACAGCAGTCAGCTCATAACGGTTGGAAACTATAAATTCTGTGATTCCTTGTGGGTCCAAATTAATATAAAACAAAAAATATCAGCCACATCCCAACGCGCTTAATTTAGAGCATCCATTCGAGGATATTTAACTGAAGCGGTCATTAGCCAGATATAATCAACAACAAACGTAGTAAAGCATACCTTGTAATCCAACTCCCTTTGGACATGGAGATAGAGTCATATTCCGAGCTCTTTGAATACGAAAACACAAGCGAATTCATGAATTACCCTCAGCCAACTTTCCCTTATTTCGAAAGCGAGCCGTTCAGGCCTCTCGGAGAGATCCCTGAGTTTTTTGCTCCAGCAGCAGAGACCACGAGAGAAGAGCACAAAACCGACGAGCTAATTCTACCGATCGATGATGCTGAGAAATCGTCAAGGGGTTTGCTTCACAGTCGAGACAGTTTGAAATTTGGAAGAAAACTCATAAAATTAATGAAAAAACACCTCAAGTCAAGCAGCTCCTTTGTCTCCAAATATCTCAAGGTGTCAGGAGAAATAATCACTTCGATTATCGTGATGATGGGGTACCCGAAACCGATTATTGAAGACGTTGTTCATCTTCAAAGGCAAATGCTGCAAAAGTCTTGGGAGCAGTTCAAAAATTGCCTGTCATATCACAGAAATAAGAAAATCTGCGTGGTGAAATCCGAGTACTGGAATGTGATGTTCTGCTCCAAAACTTTCGTAGACCTCGCGCTACAAGCGCCACCATCTACCAAAGAAAGCTACCTCGTGGACTTCATTTTCAAAAATGAAGGCCTCAGCCGCGCCTTTTGCCAAATATTGTTTCTGATAAACAAACTTATTGTGTTGAGTCTTGTTTTGAAAGACGATACGGATAAAGGTGGAAGATTTTTACGTTCGATTAACACGTGCGAAAATTTGATAGTACTGGCTGTTGAGCCAAGGCTTTATGAGTCCTATAATCAGCGAAGCGGAAAATTTGCCAATGAGTGCTGCGGTAAATGCAAGGTCTGTAAATCGAAAGCAATCCCGTCTAATATTGACGGGTTGTTGCGAGAAGCGAGACTAAACGCTAATTTTCTTGTGAAAAGTATCTTGGAGATCGTCCCAAAGAGCTTAGACCCGGTTCAAGATGATCAATTATTTTCTTTAATGTATATCTTAGTTCAGAGTTAAATAAAGTGAATTGATTCCCATACTTTTTTCCTCATTCTGTAAATTTAGTTGAACATCTAAAATGTATCATCATGCACGCTCTGCACTGAATCAGCGGCCATTTGGAAAAAAAATTTTCTACAGTGGTGAGCTTCGTTTAACCTTCAATAGCAAAGGCTTTTTTAGGATCAACTATACATTTGTTATTAAGACTCCATTAAATTTGCACATACCGATTCTACTGAACTAACTTCTATTTGAAGCCCTTCAATGAAATTAAGTTTTGAACTGGAAAAACGGAAGGATCAAATAATTAATGAATGAATGCAGGGATTTTGACATATTCTTCAATCAACAGACATTGAACTGGAATGATTTCACAAAAACAAAAATAAAGTTACTAAACATTACAGAAATTGGACATTGGACGAGCGTTAATACTAAGCTGAGGCATTGATACTAACCCAGTCTAATAAAATTTTAGAGGGTGTCCAGACAAAACGCTTCGGCCTTCAAACCCTGGCCGAAAGCCATAAGTTTCAGCAGAGACAGTAGAAAAAAAAAATGTCCTCTATAATGAGTTCGGGCTCCCTCTGGAACCAAGCTAGACGATTTCCTTTTATCTAAGACCGCAGCAATGATTTTCCTAAACTCTGAGGCAATTCTCTACAATCCGTATTCAGTAGCCTTAAAATTCCCTCGCATAGAGAAATTATTTGCATCACTTTTAAAATTCAACGGCTTTCTTCGGTTTTTCTGGGTTTATCATATCATAATGATTCCACGGCTCAAGTAAGAGCCTTATCGAAAATGGAAAATTGGGAAAATGAGTGCCATATATTCCTTGCTCAACTTATTCTATTTTATCGATTATCAAGACTTGGAACGTTAAATTAAAAAAAAAAAATTTTTTTTTGCATGAAAATACCTCTTTAAGGAATCGCGTAATCCAAAATTTTATGAACAGTAAATGGAATGGGAATGGAGCATAATCAATTATTGTTGAATTGCTAGGCAGTTTTCGATGGTGGAAGGAAACCTAAGAATCAAAAAAAATATTTCTCCATTGAAAAGTGGGTCTTTATCACAGATTATAGCAGTTCAGAAATATGTTTCGATTCAAGAAACAACAACTCAATTCCATCGGTGTGAAGGCAATCTGTTCGTTTCGAGTTTTCAGAGTTCCTTTGCGATTGAGAAATTTCTCATTTCAAGTGGCTGGCGCGTGCATAATAGCAAAAATGGTAATTATTTTTCCCAAAATAGGCCTTTCTGAACGCGATTAAATTTTTCAAAATGCATCGGTCCTAATGCACCTGAGCTTTTTGGAAATTTATTTTTTTTAAAAATTTCTCTCGAGCAAACACCTTCTGAAGATAAATCGTTCTATTATTTCTTAAAGCTGGAGACTTTCAATTTAATCAGTAGAATCCGATGGTGGAAAACACTGTTTCAATCTCTTTGGTTTTCGTGATTCCAGAAGCCTTCATTTGCTGTATTGCCTTCCAAACTCCTTGAGTCTCGCGGTGTCCCCTGCCAAAATTCAATTTCTGTTGTGCATTTTTTTCGATTGATAATTCATTCATCAACTCTCCCACTTGCTTCATTTTCGTGGAGACCTTGAGCCTTTCAGTCGACATCAATTGAGGAGTGGGTAATGACATCGACCGGCATCAAGTGACGACTTTTTAAGAATGACTCCTGTGAAGCGATTTTGAAAAAAATAACCTTTAGAAATTTTAATTAAATACTTAGCTTACATCTTGCTCATGGGAAATCCATTTATTTTTGATCTCTCCGCTCTAAAAGAGCTATGCAGTGCCTAGTCCCCTCTATATGATTGAACCTCACTGTTTTGTAAAATATTTAAAGATGTGAATATCAATGCTTTGGGAGTGCTTATATAGGCAGTGAGTAGTAGAAATGCAGCGATGAATCTTCATAATTTGTCATGTGTCTCTATGAGTTGTTAGCCCACGCACGGAAAGGCCAATGAATTAAATTTTGTTCTTCGGGACAAGATATCTAAAATTAGTGTTGTAATTAATCAGATACCGGAACCTTTTGTGAAACTTTTTCTGGCAAGAAATTTTTTTTTTTAAATTCTAAACCCAGTGGCCCAAGTCTCAGCCGACAGCCCCCCCTATTGCCTTCATTTCGTAGATTTTGCATTTGAGATAGATTAGAAACTCGCAATTAACATTTTTCTAAAGAATTAATTACCAGAAGGAGTGAGCTCGATAAGAACCATCTATATGCCGAATCAAAAATTTATAATTTCCGATTTTAATCCACCGAATTCACCTCGCACGATTATAAAAACAGAGAAAAATTAATCGATTTGCTAATGAACTTTCAAGAAGGTAACCGGTTTTCTTCCTATTTTTCAACTGATTATACCCCCAACAGACAGCGGAAGCAGTGATCAAGAGACAACGAAGAGCTTCAAGTGTGAACACCCCGATTGCAACAAAGTATTCAGGTTCAAATCCGAGGCCGTGCGGCATTCTCTGGCACATGCGAGTGATCGTCCGTATGTGTGTTATTACGAGGGCTGTGAGAAGAGTTTCAAAAGAAGCGATGCGCTGGCGATCCATGCTAGAATCCATACCGGTGAAAAGCCTTATGTGTGCCCCGTGGGGTCATGTAAGCTAGCCTTCGCAAGCAAGTCGGGTTTGAGGTACCACGTACTCAAGCACAAGAATAATAAAGTCTACAAGTGCGATTTCCCATGTAATCTTTTTCTAAAAGCATGGGTTTTTGAATCGTCTTAAAATTTTTTGAAAATAGCCTGCAATCGGTCTTTCTTAACACTCAACCAGCTGAAGCAACACCAAAGAACAGCGAGAGTCCACAAAGTGCCTAGGAAGCTGCAACAATCCGGAGAAGAGTCAGATTCGAATGAAGTGAAGTCGAAAGAGTCTGTTTCCCTCGAATCGCAGGAATCAGAATCTAGAAAGCTCATCCAAGTCGCCCAAAATCGCCTTGAATACCAACAAAATCGTCCGGATTTGAGCACCCTACACGTGATCGAGAGACCAAAAGAAGCTTCTCAGAGCAATATAATCCTCCCTGAAAGGCTTATAGGGCCTCAGCTCACCTATCAACCTAATTTCTTCAAACCAAATTTCATTCTCTCTTCAATGGCTGATTTGAGCGGCATGAACGACCAAGTGACACTGCTGAAGCGGATAAATAAGGTCATCGATGAAAATCTCGCTCTGAAGAAGAGCCTTGAAATTTGCCAGCAACTGATTGAGCTTTACCAGTCCAATCGTACGGTCCCGTCAAATAATTCCTTCCAAGGAAACCAGGCAGCATCATCTCGTTATTAATCGGCTGCTTTTAATCCTGAGGTCCTGCTCAGTCAGTCAGTTTTTTCAACCAACGCAAAGGGTCTTAGATTTCTCATTGAGTGGCTTGGTGGTGATTGGCGGTGGGTCGTGGAGGCGACATTACTTCAAATCGAGATATTTTTTCTTCTATCAATTCATATTTCTCTAAATAATATACCTTGTATATCGTAATGATATTAAGAGCAATGGAACTTCCATCGCAGATTCTCTCTCTTTTTTGTCTTCATACATTGCATATCATAGTTCTTTGAGTCGCTTCAAAACTCACCTCTTAATTTCTGTCTCGAAGCGTTCATTTAACATAGCTCTTTTTGGAAACTGAAAATACATTTGACAGGTGAATACATCATAAGTAGGTTTGGTCGAACCAGAAAGTTTCTTTGTCTTTCAGAAGCACATCAACCCACTGAGGATAGCGTTTCATCAGTTTTGCGGTCTACTTTTTGAAATGATAAGGCAGACGTAACTGTTACCACTTTTATCAAAAAAAGTGCATTCATAATTCAAACACATAGTTTTCATGTCGAGACGATCAATTGCTCAATTTTCTCTTGATTGCATTCTCAGATGTAGAAATCCTTCAGTGTGTCTTTAAATCCAGGTGAAGTTGACTCTGCTCAGCAAATCACCTAGTTCACTGAAATAATAGCATAACGCAAACCACCAATTCAGAGTTCATTCAATGAACCACACAGAAATGGTCCTTATTGGATTTCCTTTATCAAACAATAGAAGAAAGGAGACCTCATAGGAGAGGCAATGCTGTTGTGGGATTTTGAAATCCACTTCTTGGGAATTGCTTACGTTTTCATTCATTCAACAGTAATTACCGAACTGCTTCATGATATTTCCCATTGAGATTCACCCGCGTTTCATTGATTGTTAAATTCTGGGCCCATCATGCCTTTAGGTTTCAATTTTGAAACTAGAGAATCTGTCCGCTGGCTTTCATTAAAAAAATGAGTTTTAGAAATTAGAGATGGAGTTTGAACAAAGCTACCATGCGGCTTTGGAAGCAGCGGTTAGTTAACTTTGGAATAAATTCTCAATTGAAATTTTCGTTTGCCACGAGGGTTTCAAAATGCACTGGCTATGCTTGGATATTAAAAATCATTTTCCAATACTATTTATTAAATGGGCAATCACCCTTTGAGCGAATAAGAAAAATTCTATTTTATGAAGCCTCCAAATTAGGAGCTCAAGGTTCCCTGAGCACTGAAACTTTTTCCAAGTTCCATTCTTAGAAATTGTTCTCCATTATGACTTGGAGATACGCTTTGGAAGTAAACATAATACTCAAAGCGTGAGATATTGTCATTATTATTATTCATATTCAACTACGAATTTTAAGGGAATTTTTGATTGTTGTTGATATTGCTATGGACCACCGTGGTGGGGAAGCTCTTCAAGACAAATGCCAGTTGAAGGTAACAACACATTAATTCTATTTTTTTTTTCTTTCTTCTTTGTCCTCCTAAAATAGTTAATCAAAACTCCTGAAATTTAGTTTAACTATATAATCAATTTCTAAAAAAGAATTTTGGATTGATCGGTGAGATGTAGGTGTCGCTTGAGCTCAATTTCCAGGCGTTTTTTAGAAATGGATTTCCTGCTGAAAAGAAGTTTTTGTGAGCAATTTTTTTTTGAATTTGATAAGAAATTTTAGAGGAGACCTGGTGCCTGCAGCAAATTTATGATTCTTTGAGAGCTGCTTCAAAATACGGTAGAAAACTCTACAATTATGACAGATAATTGGCTGAGAAGAATATGAAGTAATAATAGTAAATAGAAAACATTTGGAGCTTTGTATAAGAGTAACGATTCTGCTAATACTCTTTAGCGAAAATAGGTTGCGAGCTTAATAACACAGGAAATAGTGATGCGGTTGCTAAGATATCCATCCTCTTCGTTTCCTCCAGCAGAGAAATCAATCATTTTCTCTCACACGTTTCTTTTTGAGTTCGGTTCCTTTCTCCAATTTTGCTTTATTAGTAGTTCTAAACATTTCACCAGCGCTTCCTTAGCACACCCTTCTTTTTTTTTCTTTGTATTTCTTAGCTCCTCTTCGCAACAATGCTCTGAGTCTCATTATTCTACTTCTACTTCGAAGATATGCAAACTCCAGCGTACCTCGGTCAATATCTGAATAAAATCTCTTCGGTAGAGTTCAATTTGAGTCCTCAGCGGGTTCTTAATCGCTTCGATAACCCAGAGTTTCATTTATATATTGAGCATAAAATCGCATCCCGTAACACGAAAATTGCCACTTCTCTTTGCGAGGGTAGGCAATGTCATTCTGAAGATATGAGAAATGGGATATTTGAATTCTTTTTGAAGCTCTTTGAGGAGGTTCTCCTTGCCTTCTTCATGGATTATCTCCGAGTGTATTCAAGGCCATGAGCTTGGAAGTTGAAGGCTGCATTCCTAATCGATCTTCTATTTCTTTCCCTGTATTAGCTTTGGTAACGATCTCATATAGAGAATGCGGGTGGATTGTATATGCTCTTGTATCTTTGACGAGGTAGTAATATATTTTAAAATAAAGGCAAATTTACTTCAGATGAGTCAAAGACCTGCAAAGCAAATTCGAGGAAACTCATCGCCATAGTAAATAGACAATGCGAAGGTTTGATTATGCCACAACAACCTCAACTCTAAAGTCGATTGTATTCACTTATAAATCTATGAGAAACGAATCACTAATGTACATGTGATGTTGTCAGTTCAAAACCTCTAGCGGCCTCCCCTAAATAATTCAACTATCTTGCTCAAAACATAGTGAAATTGAACGTAATCAGACTATTTTATCTTCTTATGCAATATTGAACAAAGTGAAGGCTCTGATATTTCAGTAAAAGAAAAAAAGCCTTTCATATTCTAATTACTTCTATAGAGGCATTTTAAAATATGACCGAATTTGCCCTTTAATAAGTTCAATCCAATCGATTATCTGATAGTCTATCTATTTCTTGATAGAAAAAGAGAATAGTTGCCGACAGCACGAGAATATTTCCGCTTTACTGATGAAATAGGGGCTGAGAATCCCCGATATTTGCTTCTGATTGCAGAATAAAGTTATTGGATTCAAATCCTTTTATGTCTTGGGAACCTTCATCTACAAGACACGAAGCCTTTCTCACTCTTTTTCCTCACAAAATAATTAGCGTTGTATCAACTCTCTGCATTTCCTTGCGGCTCCCAATAGGCTTATCCAACGATTCGAACTCTTAAGTTTGCGAAAAGAGAAACTGTCTTTTTCAGAAGTGGAATTTTCTATAACTCTGAAATTTTTGAGTGCACTTCTTCTAATGCATTAAAGAGTTTTTACGAACTTTAATTTTTTAAAAACTTCTTTAGTAAGAACCCTCTCAAAAATTTGAAAGGCCGACAACTTTAACTTTGGTCAATTTAGTCTTTGGAAAATAATACATTGGACCTGTGACCAGTTCAATGATTTGTTATTACAAAAAGTGAGTTCATTGTATGTCGCTCACTCCTTTCCAACTATCAAAGACTTCAGAATTGCCTCAGTCTCTCTTCAGCTCGAGTTCCATAAGCTCATTGGTCCATAGAGCAGAATGAATGGAATATTTTCAAATCGGTTTAATTTGCTGCTTTTTCAAAATATATAGCGCTCTAATTTAAATAGAACGCTGGAAAATAATCATAGCGCTTTTCATTTAAGTGCTAAGCTTATTTACATCTTGTTTCTTGGCTGAACCAGCGACTGAGGGACCTCCCAGCTCTAGAGACTCTCAAACAGAGCACAAAGCTGCCAACACTCACTTCGGAACCTCTCCTATTAACAATTGATGAAGATATCAATGCCAATTCTCTAGCAGCATCACCATGAGTCATCAGGTATGAGGTGCTTCACTCCTCCTCGCATACAGATTATTCCTTTCACGTCTGGAAAGAAGTGAAAAATGCCTTTGATTTAAATTTTATTTCGGGAATGAGATATCTATAATTAGTGTTGTTTTTAGTTGATACCAAAGCACATTTGAAAAAATTTTTCTTGACAAAGCGACATTTTTAAATTTCTCAGCTCTGTGAATGCAATTCTTTACACAACGAACCTCCTACGACTTCACTTCATCAGTTTTTTAAACGTTAGAAACTTCCAATTAACGTTTTTTCATAGACTCGCTTCTCAGAGGTCCTCAGATTGATCAGGACCAACTATTCTCATATTCAAAAATTTATAATTCTCTATTTTAATCCACCGAATTCAACTCGCTCTCGCTTATAAAAACGCAGAGAAATTAATCGGATTATCCTTATGAACGCAGAACGTAACCCATTCTCCTCTAACTTCTCCACTAGAACTACTCCGAATAGATAGCCAAAGCAGTGATCAAGAGACACTCAGAACCTTCAAGTGTTCGCACTCAGGTTGCGGCAGAGCATTCAAATTTAAGTCGGAGGTCGTGAGACATGCTCTGATACACACAAACAGTCGTCCTTTTACATGTGAGCACGAAGGATGCGGAAAAAGCTTCAAAAGAAGTGACGCGCTGTCGATTCATTTAAGAATTCACACCGGTGAAAAGCCCTATGTGTGTCCTGTGGGGTCATGCAAGCTTTCTTTTGCAAACAAAGCGGGTTTGAGGTATCACGTACTCAAACACAAGAATAATAAAGTCTACAAATGCGATTTCCCATGTAATTTTTATTAAACAAGGCAATAATTTTTGAAATAGTCGTGTAATTTTTGAAAATAGCATGCAATCAGTCGTTTTTGACGCTCGCTCAGCTGAAGCAACACCAGAAAACCGTTAGAGTCCATGACACGATAGGAACTCCGAAAAAAGATCAAGTTTTCGACTCTGGTGAAGAGCCAGATCCCAATGAAATGAAACAAAAAGAGTCTATTTACCTTGAACCGCAGGAACCAAACCTCAGAAAAGTCCACCAAACCTCCCAGAACCACTTTGAGTACCAAACTCGGCCTGAATCAAAGGTCGAGCCGAGCGGAGCGAAAAATATCTCACAACTTGATGCGCTCTTATCCGAAGGATCTCTTGGAAATCAGCTTCTTTTACAGTCAAACATGTTCAAATCAAATGTTGTCCCAAGTTTCCCTGCAGTTACCGATCTTTCAGGTGTTACTGACCAGGCAACATTACTGAAGCGGATAAATAAGATTATTGATGAGAACATTTCGCTAAAGAAGAACCTTGAGATCTATAAGCAGCTCCTTGAATTCTACCAGTTCAAGTTAATGTCCCCATTGAGTAGTCACCTGCAAGGGGATCAGACTACATCAACACACTAACAACTAGCCGCCTTTAACCTGATCTTAAAACCTGGGCTCAGACACATTGCTCGATTAACGGAAGGGATTTTAGATTTTCGGTTTCGGTGGCTTGGTATAAGTTGACGAGGGACCGCGAAAGCGGTTTTTTTATCAAAGTGAGACGTTTGTTGGACCAATTCATATTCCATCTAATAATAAAAATATATCCTATAAGGCCTGGAGAGATATTTTTTGAACCAATCTCCATGGTTAAGCAAAATTCAGCATAAAGCTATCAACAATAGCTGAAATGCTCTGAATCTAAGTTTCATAACATCATCTATTTGTTTTTACGTGATGATCTATTGAATTTGATATTTCATTGAGTTGCCTATAAAACTCGCCTCTCAATCACGTGTTTACCAGTTAATACATAATTGTTGGGTTTGGCTGCAGTTCTTTGGATTTGCAGTGATACCAATTGATGCTTTTCATTGCAGGAAACGAAGGATTTCTCCTTCAAAATATCAAATAACGTCGAAAATGCCTTTACGAATTGCATCAAACTGGATATATTCGCTGAGCGCATTCGGTTTATTAGCCTTCAGTCAGTGATTAGACCCTCTAATCGAAATTTACAAAATTTTACTTTCCTATTTAAAATCCAAAAGTAGATGATATCAAGTCCTTCTTTGCGCTTTTTAAAAATTTAGTCAAATAAAATACTTATATGAGAGCATGAATGAGTGAATATATGGATTTGCGAGATGGGCCGTTGAGTCTTGCTTGATAAAAGTGTAGGTCATCATGACATAGCTAAACTGTCGCATTAAAAATTTTGCGACAACAGATTTATTCTGAGATACATGAAAAATCACGAGTGTACACATTCTCCTGAAAATACATAAAATATCTAGAGTCCTCCTCATTCTAGCGATTCTCTCTATTAAAGCTGAAATTCTCCCCAAAATTTGTCCCGTCCTGATTCTGTAGCATACATCTATATTTTCAATTCAATGATATCTCATGCTCAAAGAATCAAACTGCTTACTGCTGCCTTTCGTTCACTCATAGCTCAGAAACAAAGGAGCTAAACAAAGCTTGAGAAAAAAAAAAATGATAAAGAGATAGACGATTGCCAGAGATTCCATGGGTGGATGGTTTTACCTATTTTTCTGGGAAATGCCTTCGTGTTGTTAAACGACAATCCCTCCCCTATCTTGGTTAAGCAAATGCGTTCCAAGGGGCCTTAGCCAAGAGGCTTGAGTATTTGAGGCAAACAGCACTCTTTTTTTTTAAATTTCAGTTAATTGTTTTGTTCAAATCCCTCCCAATAATATTTCAGGTAATTCTATGTTTCTCTAATTTTCCTACTATTGCTTAAGAATTGAGAAAACTCCGAACCTTTGCTACTCTCAAGCTTCATTATTCTGGAATGATGGAAGTGGTGGGCTGGATATTTCAAGAAAAGAAAAGTACAATTCGAAAAACCTTTACTCAGTCAGATTTTGGTTTCAGTGGATTTGGAGAGCCACTGCTTTTTCTGAAAGAGTTAAGTTCAGTTCAGAACAAATCAGAACCTTTTTTTCCCTTCCTGCCATGAGCTAAATAAAGCCAGCGATTGATGCGTGGATATTAATAATCATTTCCCAAAATCGGTTTTCGAAATGGTTAATCAATCTTTGCACCAATCAGAAAAAATTCTATTTACAGACTCATCTAATTTGAGATTTCAAGGTCAGTTTGAACCTGAAAACATTTTCAAACTAATAATGAAATTTCTTTAAGATAAGGGGAACCCAGGCCTCCTTGAGGAGTGAGTCAGTCGGCATAAGAAACTGATGATGGCCATATCACAGGGATCTTATATCCTTAGCGTTTCTTCTTCGTTGAGATATCAAGGAACCATGGAAAGCATTAAAGAATTTAAAGGTTTTAATGGATCCATGAGGTGGGTACATGTGAGCTGCGTTAATTCCTTGTCTCCAAAAAGCTCTCGAAAAAGATTCTTAGGGGCTCACATTGTTATCGGCCAATGCGGCGAAAAAGTTTCGCAAGATAATTCCAATTAAAGACGAAGCTCCAAAACAATTTCATTTCCCTTAATAGTTCGATTTGGCGCTCCGAATTTTGGATGAGGTAATATATAATCGAACTCCTAAGAAATTTGGAGACTCTGGTCTGAACTACTGGTGCAGCTCGACTTGAGCATAAGCAGTTTTTGCCTCGGAGGAATTTTCTTGATCAATTTATGAATAATGGACTTTCGCAAGAATAGGAATCGCATGCATCTGCAATATGGGTATAACAACATTGTATTCATTTTTTACAAGAGAAATCAAAGCGATATGATCGAAAAAATAAATATGAACGGAATATGTAAGTAATAACAAATAGAAAACCTTCAGGCTTATATTATCATAAAGTTGGTGCTGATACATTAAACAAAGCTAAATTGAGAGTTAGAAGACGGTTTAAACTCAATAACTAAAACACGAGTGATCCAGATTGCCAAGATACCCATCCTCCTCATTTGCGGCAGTAGATAAATCAATCATTTTGTCCCATACATTCTCCTTTTGAATTTCAAATTCTCTCTCCAATTTCTCTTTATTGGCTTCTCTGAACATTCTCACCAGCGCCTCCTTATCCCATCCCTCTTTCTTCTCTCTGTACTCCTCTGCTGCCCTCTGCACAAAAGCTCTGAGTCTCTTCACTCTACTTCGAAGATATGTGAATTCTATCTCCAATGCGTCTCTAATCATTATCTGAGTAAAGTCTCTCCTATGGGGCTCAATTTGAGTCATCTGAGGATTCTTATTTGCTTCGATAAACCAGAGATTCATGTCTGTATCGAGCATAAAATCGAAGCCCATGATCCGAAAAGTGCCACTTCTCTCTTCAATGGCAGGAAGAGTCATCCTGAGGATATGAGAAATTGAATTTTTGAATTTCTTTCGAAGTTCGTTGAGGAAATTCTCCTTGCCTTCTGCTCCTCCAGTTATTATGTTCTAATTCATTCATCATTAGCTTTGAAGACCGATGAGGATCTACCTTGCTTAATAAATCGTCTGCTATCATCTGGAATGTCGAAAGCTGCATATCCAATAGTTCTTCTTTTTCTTCCGCTGTCTTGGCGTTGAGAACGATCTCATCAGACAAATGCGAGTTTGTCAGATGGCTTTGCTTCTATAAGAGAGTTTATTAAGAACGTCTCCAAAGGCAAAGTTGAGAGTTTACTTCAGATGAGTTTGGATCAAACGTCTTTAAAGAAACTCGAGCGAACCCATCACGGTAGTAGGCAATCAGAGGGTTTGTTGAGGCTATCAACACATAGACTCTAAAGTCGAATTTCTGTCCATTATAAACCAGCAAAGGATTGCTAATGTATTTCTGAGCGATCAAATCACCCTTGCGCATCCCGCAAGCCGCTCCATTCGAATAATTCGCAAGGAGTACTTTCTCCAGTTGATTTGAGATGACGTCGACTCCTTTGCCTTGATGACTATACGACCCGACTTTCAAAAGAAATTGAACCGGCTCCTTAGCTTTGGCCTGAGCGTATCCCTCAGACCTGATAATCTCAAAGAATTTCTCGCACTCCTCCTTCTCTATTTTTCGATATATTTCAGAACAAGATAGCTGAAGATAGTTACTGAAGAGCCGATAAGAAGCAGGGAAAAACTTGTCGTAGTTTATACATGTTTTTGGGAGATTCCTTTGCTTATATCCCCTTGAAAGATCAGATTATCGTTCAATTCGATGAAAATTTTATTGGTTTACTCGTAGTACTTAACAATGGCATCTTTCTCCGCAATCGTAAGCGCGCCGTTGATATTCCCGTATGCCTGAGTGATGCCTATTGCCAGAATTATTAACCACATCCATCGCGATCTCTTACATCCATAATCCATTCCAGCGTTCCGCAAAACGTCAAAATTCAAATCATCACCATGCATCACGCTGATATTTGGCCTTAGAGTCGTGTATTTGATGCGATCTTGATTCTTTTTCCTAGCGACCGGAAGATAAACTGAATCAGACACCTCCTTAAGCATCTTTTGCACTGGCCCTAGACAAGAATTCACACAATGTTCCCGAGGAATAGAGCATACGGAGGAATAGCGTGGACAACACGTTGTAGTGCTGGAAAAGATTGGAGGGTTGGATCAAATTGAGCATGTCCACTTCATCGCAGTAGTTTCTGTTAATGGTTAATTTGTAGTTGACAATCCCGGTCCTGTTATCTGTGAATTTGTCGTATAGGCCAAGTTTTCTGAACACGTTGGCCTCGGCAAGGATGTCCCTCGGATAAGTTTCATTGTTGTTAATGGCGTTGATTAGGCCCTCAGTAAGCAAGGGAATTGTGAAATATTTTTGGTTTTCGGCTGAAGCAAAAGCAGCAAGGTCGCCTTCTAAGCCTTGGCAATCAGTGTCGGGGAGATTCTCGTAAAGACTGTGGTATCGGAATTGATCTGACCATGGGTTGTAACTTTCGTCGATGGTATCTAGTTGAATAAGACAAGGAGGTTGATGAGGCGACTTTTACCTTCTGGGGTAAAATGCGTGTGATCAAGCTCAGAAATTAGAAGCTGCTGCTCTAAATCCGTAAACTGGTCGGTCAATGCGGTCGCTGCTCGTACTATAGATGTTTTAGATAACCATAATGCGCGCAGAAACGTGTTACTTCTTGATACTCTTAAATTGGTCGCATGAGTAATAAATAGAAGGGATAGTAAAACAATTGTTAGAGAAGCCCTTTTCATTAGTTTTCTGAGTGTATACAATATGTCAAAACGATTAATATGTGTGTGTGTTTTTTTCCTTAAATAAAACACGAATTTTTACCGTTATTAAATTTCGAGATTAATCAAATTCAAAGGAAACTTCGGTAACCCATAATCGAATTTCGTTAACATTCTTTCTCGAAATTTCAAAGCCACATCTCATTACATAAGAACATATTATGGGAACTGCTGTCTTAAAAGAAATCGGACTTAATAGCCAACAGACTCCAAGCTAATAGGTGTTATTATCATTGTCTGAAAAATGCATCGAAAGAATCTTCTAATGATGAAGCAAAGGATAAAAATATTCGATAACTACATCTGACCGCCTGCCAAGTTCTTAGTCTTTGAGCCAAAGCATATATGTGTAAAATCCAAGATGACGGGTCCTGAGCAAGGCTAGATAAGCAGATATCGAGCAATTGAACTAAAATTGATCTATCTGATGATGATAATAAAATTATGACGAGAAATTTCATTGGCTTATGTATCAAAAATTCATTGAAAGAATTAAGTCCAGTCAAAAAACTTTGAAACTTATCTTATCTATCTGCTTATAGAGGGGACTCTTTTCTAAATTGTTTATTTACAACTTAATACTAGCTCTAAACATCACTGAGGTATCCGAGACCTAGCACAGTTTAGACATTCATACTAAGCTTCTTCTTTAATCTTATACTTTTCAATGATACTCTCTCTCTCAGCTTTTGCTTTCCGTTTCGCTCGGATAGCCGAGAAGTCAAGCGTTGGCATTTCCTTTTCTGAACGAGGTCTACTCCTCAAGAAATATATCTCATATTTCAGCTCTTTTTCATGCATCAGTCTAAATTTTTCAATTAAATCAGCTGAATCTTTAGGTAGATGTACTTTTCGAATTCTAACACGTTGAGACCAACTTCCCTGTGTGTCAGCTCATCCAAGAACCTAACTGCTCCTCTGAGATTTTCAGTGTAATAGCCTGCTTGCTCCTGCTGCAATATCTTATAGTCCGAGCGGAATCGACTCATAAAGCTTAAAAAAATTATACATATTGATGCCTAAAAGTAATTAAATTTGTTCTTACTTCAAATTCGAGTATATCCTCTTCGGACACCAACGAAGCATAATATAAAGCGCAATCGGCGTCAATTCGTCAGCACCAAAATCGCTTTTCATGGTCGCGATATTTACTACGTAAGAAATCATATTGAAGGCCTCCAGCACAGTATTCGATTTATTTATTGGAGTCAGCTTATAATCAATCTCAGCGAACTCTGAAAAAACTGATAAGCGCGCAATTAAACTGGCATGAATTACTCGAAGCAACATAATTCCAGAGCTCTTCACAGCGGTTCGATTCAGGGATCTCGAGATGCTGGAAGTTAATCCACTCCAGTGTCTTACACCTCATCCAAAACGCTTCGTCTGCTCTATCGTGCGCAGGGAAAATCCTACGTTATCAATGATGAGTAAACCATTATCTCGCGGCACTGTCATTACTTGTGGTAGAGCTTCTTCCCTACATATTTTTCGATCTCTTCTTGCGCGAGTTTTTTGTCCTCTTCCTTGAGTTTTTGCATCTGAGGCGCCGCGATGTCGAACAGCATGTGAATAAATCTACTATATGTCTCACTCACCCTATATGATCACACCATTACACAAACAAACTCATGAGTCAATTACCCATTTTGGTCATTGAACTCCGTGCTGCAGTTAGTCACCGCTTCTCTCACAGCTGGAATCGACGCATAGTGATCAAGGAATCTAGATGAACGAAACCATTACACCTAACATCCTTAAAAGCATAACTTACTGATTGAGACTGTAGCAATGCTCATGGAATTCACTAGGTAGTTCTTTATTATCTTTCGCAGGCTCTCGCACGCTGCTAGATGTTTTCTTTTTAGGATCCCTTGGAGTTCCAAAGTTCATCACAGTCGTATCTATCGAGGAATGAGTTGAAGCTGAACGGAGAGGTTATTAATTACTTGTAAGTTCATTGATAAAAGCGAGCTTTCCGGCCAGACAGTCCTTTTCGTTTTGAACTTGAATCTTGTCTTCCGAATTTGGATTTATTGGAGCCCGAAGACACAGATGCATTTTCAGAGTGCTGCAATAATCGCGGATTAGTACCCGCTGCAGAATTCGCATTTTTTTATTATCTAATTGCCGTATTTGCTCGTTTCTTCGCTTCAGCGAATCAAGACCGCGCAGAAGCTGAATCTTGTTGGTTTGGGCTTTCGTGTAGATTCTCCCACTACTTTCTGCGAGTTCTCCAACCATCTCATGAAGCATCTTTTGGAAGTTGTTTATTTTGTAAGCAGGATCCAATCTCTTGATGTCCTCCAGCAGGAAGCGAGACGATATATGCACACTGGTGTTATTTTTCTTTTTAATAAGTTTATTCTCCTTTGTGTTAAATCTCTCTTTCGAAAACTCTAAAATATCTTCAATAGTAATCTCGTCATTCCCAGCAGTTATTGAAAGGTCTTTGATCTCCTCAATCGCAAGCAGAATCTGCTTCAAATTGTGCTTGCATTTGGCAACCAACTGTCAATTACATATATCAGTTAATTCGATACAAGCAAAAGATGTTCTTAGTACCTTTTCGCTTTCTGATAAATCTTTACTATAGCCTTGTATCTTCAAGAAATCGTCAACGTATGACGTTATTGCTGATTTGGGAAATTTGAGGTCGAAGAAATTCACATAAGTCTGCTCCGGAGCTGTCTTTAGGGAAGAAATTGGAAATTCTTTCTCATCGGCCACAATCCTAAGTGAGAAAGGGGGTAAGTTCCCATGGCGAGATGCCAAAAAATTACTTTTTGGCGAATCTAACGGCCTGACCATCAATTTCATTAATTTTGCTCTCTTGAGCGGAGATACTCCTCGCGAGCGTTCTAATCTCCTCTACAGAGAGACAGAAGCTCCTTATGTTTATCCTCCTCAAAGGCTCTGTTATCGTATTATCGCTCAAGATCATTTCACGGACTTGCTTGCAATTCACATTGATCAACTCATCGAAATAAGTTTCAATTGATGTCCTATATTTCTGCGTAAATACTAAAGCTATCAATGTGAGCTACTTGAAGAACTTAATGTAAGGATTCAG